>SXGT01030104.1_pt1 | contig 93294 bp, 87 predicted proteins | sample 3176221 | NCBI WGS metagenome assembly SXGT01 (sample SAMN11356862, study PRJNA531348) | freshwater metagenome | isolation source: freshwater sample F1-120 | place: China: Fuxian Lake, Yuxi | collected 2017-12-25 | reverse complement strand
GAACTGCTGACAACTCAAAAGCATTAACTTTATGGATTGTTGTGTTAGAGATTGTTATGCTTCAATAAATGATAGAGATTAAAGATGAAGATATAGAGGTGACCCACTTGAAGGGAAGTGGGCCTGGGGGACAGAATCGCAATAAGCGAATGAGTGGGGTCAGGATTAAGCATCTTCCTACTGGAATCGTAGTTACAGCTACAGAGAGAAGATCTCAGGAACAAAATCGATCGGCAGCGCTCGAAAGGTTAAGTAATAAATTAGAGAATTTATTTCACAAACCTAAAGCAAGGGTAAAAACAAAAGTAACTCGATCAGCTAAGAAACGGCGCCTAGCGTCTAAGAAAATAGCTTCAAAGAAAAAAGAAACTCGTCGTGTCTCTAGAGAGGATTTTGAAAGTTAGGTATAATTTGATGATGAAAGTTTTAATTTCAGCTCTTCAAGATAGTGTCCTGTTTTTTACTCTCTTAGGAACAGAGGTTCTCATTGTTTCTACTTTATCCCTCACAGCACTTTGGTTGTATTTCAAACGACTTAAAAACACTGTGATCGAGGAAGCTGGCTTGCAAGCTGAGGAAAATTTTTCTTCGGTCGAGTCTTTGAATGAGATCAATGAGGTTCACTTAGCTCTTATTAGAGATTTGGAAGCAAAAATTTCGGCTTTGGAATTAGAGAAAATAGAGTTTATGAGTTCTGATTCCTATAAAAATCTTGAAAAAGAGAAGAAAAAAATAGAAGAGTTAAAAATACTGAATCAAGAAACTACGGAAAAGGTTCAAGGGCTAGAGAACAAGCTTTTGGAATATGAAGTTATAAAGGATGAAATTGCTTTAATTTCTCAAGTGAAGATAGAGAACCAGAATCTAAAAGAGGCTGTCTCAAATTTAGAGGCTCAGATTTCGAAGTTAGAATTAGAAAACAAAACAGCCCCTAAGCAAGAGATATTAGAGCAATCTTCGGTTGATCCGATAGAAACTGATGTTCAAGGAATTGAGGCATCTGCAGCAAATTTAGAGGGGACTTTAGAAAAAATAGAAGAAATAGCTAATGTGCCCCCCATAACTCCAGTATCTGACTCTGGATTGGAGGGGCTCCTCAATGAAATTGAGGCCTTAACCGCCGAGAAAAAAGAACTCCAAAGAAAAAAGGCCTAATAACCAGTCTTAAGATTGAACTATTTGCTAGATGAACCTTTTTCTAATTCTTTAACTAACTGAGTCTCCATCTTTAGGATATGTTCGATTCGATATAAAAGAAGACGCTCCTCCAAACCATCTGATGGAAATCCCAACCATCCTGTATAAAAATCATGAAACTGTTCTAAATTTTTTTCTAATCGAACCCTGACTAAGGGCTGTCCATCTTCCGCTTCCAACTTTGCAAAATTGAATTTAAGCGAATATCTATATTTTTCCGGCAAATCGATAGACTCGGCTGGAGTTAAAAAAAGGTCATTATAAGGGCCGTTAACCAACTCTGATGCAATTTTTCCGGAATCTTTATTGCTAACTTTTAAAGGGTAATCATTAACCGCCTTTAATGCTGCGAGCCAAATCTCGTCATAAGTTCCCTCATAAACGCGAGTGTAAAAGAGATCTGTTTTTGGAGCCGATACACAACCCGTCAGCCCCGCTAGGATAATCCAAAAAATCAAGAATCGAGAAATAAACATTGAAAAATGATTCATTTAAAACCTTCCAAAATGCCATTTATTAGCTATAATTTTAGTTATCACTAATAAAAAATGCTAATAAACACTCTACTTTTGATTTTAAGCCTAAATAAATGAAGCATCTAGTCGAACAACTTGTCTTTAAATTAGCCCTTTGGTCCTCTAGATGGTTAAAAAACCATTCTGAGAAGAAATGGTTTAAACTCTCTTCAGATATAGAGAAAAATAGGGCCCTTACCCTAGGTCGGAATGTTTCAAGCGTTTATAAAGCAAATAATGAGGTGAGCCTGAAGAGCCTTGTTGGGTCTGTCTCTTCAGATGACTATTCGCAACATCAAAAAGATAGGGTTTCGTTACCAGAATGGGCTAGAGAAATTCCTACCTTTTTGGCCAATCAGTTAAGTGAGCATACGCGAAGATCTTACGAAACAGATCTGAAACAGTTTTTTCAGTTTTTGGAGGGGCGAATTAATGCCAGGGAAATTGAATCTTTAAAGCCAGATCACATCATTCTTTTTAGAAAGTATCTAGAAGAGGGGCGTCTTAATGGAAAAATCATGGAGAAGAGCACTGTAAATCGAAAATTGGCAGTGGTTAAAAGTTTTCTAAATTGGCTTAAGGTTAATCAGATTATTAGAGATAATCCCGCGCAGCTTGTGAAAGGATTTCCTCAAAGCCAAGAGTCTTCTTTAAAAGGGCTCTCAGATGATGAGGCCCGTAAAATTTTGAATTTACCCAAGCGAAACACAAGGGCAGGGGCTTTGCATTCAGCAGTCCTTCATGTCCTTCTCTATCTGGGGTTAAGAAAAAGTGAGCTCTTGAATTTGAAAATGGGGGATTTAACCGAGGAGAGGGGGGTTACGGTATTAAAAGTGCGTGGGAAAGGGCATCGAATTAGAATATTGCCTCTCACAGTCCAAATGAAGCAATCCTTGGACCATTATTTTTTCGCCTGTCGACGAGATAAAATGAGAACAGAAGAGCCTATGTTTACTCCCACTAAGAATCCGGTCTCAGGGGAACTTGTTAAGAAAATGCATCCGCATGCGATCACCTATATGGTTATTCACTATGCTAAAAAGGCCGGCATCTTAAAAAAAATTTCGCCTCACTCCTGTCGAGCTACCTGTATCTCCAATGCGCTTGATCGAAAGGCAACTCAAAGGTCGGTTCAGCATCTGGCGGGATGGTCTACTCCGCTAATGATTCAAAGGTACGATAAACGACGAGAGGATTTAAAAAACTCGGCAGCTTTTTTAGTGGACTATGGGGTTGAGGAAGCGACCTCCCCACTCTCCTAACTTGCTAATCAGTTTATAAGTAAGTAATCGTTTTTATTTCTGTAGAGCTTTGATTACAGAGGGGCGATTAGAAATTGTCTGAATCCAATTCATTAATCTGGGAAAGGAATTTAAAAACTCTGGAGCAGGTTGGATACGAATAAGCTGTCGAATAAATGGAAAAACATTAATATCTGCTAAGCTAAAAGAGCTTCCAACGAGCCAAGTTTGTTTTTGTAGTTGTTCTTCGATTTTAATTAAACATTTAATGACTTTTTCTCGAGATCCTTGGCATTCATTTTCTGGAAAACGGCTTGTGCCATATTTAAAGGGGTCGAGAGCGGGTTTAAATTGCTGATTGCACCAGTAGGTCCAAAGTCTGACTTCGCTCCTTAGTCCAGCATCATTAGGCATGAGTGAATTTTTATTTGGCAATAGATCTTCTATGTATTCAGTAATAATAGCTGATTCGTAAATAACTCTGTTTCCGTGAACGAGGAGCGGCACTTTAACTTCCGGATGTAAGGCCTTTAATTCAGTAGAGAAATTTTTAAGGTCCTCTTCTTTGGTTTCAAAGGGAATTTCCTTCTCATGAAGAGCTATGCGCACTCTTATAGCAAAGGGACATCTTCTGTAAGAATAGATACTGATTTTATTGCTAGCCATAAAACACCTAGATTTCTTAGCCTTTTAGTTTCTCTTAAAAACCCATGGAAAAACATAAGAATTTCATCTAGTCTAAGAAGTAATCCCAAGGAGCGCTGCAAGGCATCTTCTGCCCTAGGCTTGGATTAAAAATTGAAAAACGGCGCTTACTGAACTAATCGTGAGAATGACGAAGAGAGTCGGTGAGTGTTCACCTTCCGTGATTCCTCGATTTTAAATTTTAAAAATGAATAAGAAACAGGAGAAGAATATGCACAGTGTAAATGATTATGTCGTTGCCGATATGAGTCTTGCAGATTGGGGCCATAGGGAGATAAAAATTGCTGAAACCGAAATGCCAGGACTTATGGCCATTCGAGAAGAGTTTGCGGTTTCTCAACCTCTTAAAGGAGCTAGAATTACAGGCTCTTTACACATGACTATTCAGACTGCGGTTCTTATTCGAACATTGACGGCTTTGGGAGCTAAAGTTCGTTGGGCATCTTGTAACATCTTTTCAACTCAGGATCATGCAGCTGCAGCGGTGGCTGCTAGTGGAGTTCCGGTTTTTGCAGTTAAAGGGGAAACTTTGGCTGAGTACTGGGATTACACTCACCGTATTTTCGAATGGACCGAAGGTGGATATTCAAACATGATTTTGGATGATGGCGGAGATGCGACTCTTCTATTGCACTTAGGAGCCAAGGCTGAAAAAGATATCAGTGTTCTTTCAAAGCCGACGTCAGAAGAGGAGACCGTTCTATTTGCGGCTATTAAAAATAAATTGGCAGTAGATCGCACTTGGTATTCTACTCGTCTTTCACATATTAAAGGGGTTACCGAAGAGACTACTACTGGTGTTCATCGATTGATTCAAATGCATGCTCGAGGCGAACTGAAATTTCCTGCAATTAACGTAAATGACTCTGTAACTAAATCCAAGTTTGATAATCTTTATGGATGTCGTGAATCTCTTGTCGACGGTATTAAGCGTGCAACAGATGTGATGATAGCGGGCAAAGTGGCTGTTGTTTGTGGATATGGAGATGTGGGAAAGGGATCAACTCAAGCTTTAAGAGCTCTTTCTGCTCAAGTTTGGGTCACAGAGGTTGATCCTATCTGTGCATTGCAAGCGGCAATGGAAGGCTACCGAGTTGTGACTATGGATTATGCTGATGATAAAGCAGATATCTTTGTGACCTGCACAGGGAACTTCAACGTAATTACTCATGACCACATGGCTAAAATGAAGGATCAAGCAATTGTTTGTAACATTGGCCATTTTGATAATGAGATTGATGTAGCCTCTCTTGAAAAATACAAATGGGAGGAGATCAAACCTCAAGTGGATCACGTGATCTTTCCCAACGGGAAGAGAATCATTCTACTAGCTAAGGGGCGCTTAGTGAACTTAGGTTGCGGAACAGGACATCCTAGTTATGTAATGTCTTCTTCTTTTGCTAACCAAACCATTGCGCAGATTGAACTCTACAGCCATACCTCCAAATATCCACTAGGGGTTTATACTCTGCCCAAACACTTGGATGAAAAGGTGGCCAGGCTCCAACTTAAAAAGCTAAATGCTGAACTTACTGTGCTGAGAGAAGATCAATCTAAGTACATTGGGGTTTCGGTTAACGGACCTTATAAGGCAGATTCTTATAGGTATTAATGGTCTGTAAAGTGTGAATAAGAAAAATTAGTTTTTTATTATTGAAGAGATTAGGAAAGTAATCAACGATTCTCGGTGAGCCATAGCGCATGGTAAAAAGAGGAGTTATTCAAGATTTTGAATATGAATCCTCATAAAATTACCCTAATGGCACACCGAGACTTTGCGAAAAGGTTTTTCTAGTGCTCTTCAATTAGCCTCAAAATTTATTCACGGAGAACTGTTGCTTAATTCAAAGGAATTTCCTAGCCCAAATCGATATACTCCCTCCAAGGACATGTAATCCTTAACTCGATAGCCTATTTGCTCCTTACATTGAAATTTCGTTCATAAAACAATGTTGATTAAGTAATTTCCTAAAGTGTATTAATGATTTTTCCTATGTGCTATTGCTGTTTTTTCCATGTGTGATGTCATGGGGTTAATGGCTCATTTAAGGCATAGATTTGCAGGGGTTCATGTAAAAGATGCTGTTGCCTTTTCTCCTGTCGTTGGAATCCTAGGGATGCGACAAACGGGTAAAACAACGCTAGTTGAAGATCTCTCGAATAAACAATATGCAACACTTGATGACGATACAAATCTATTAGCTGCTTCGCAATCACCCCAGAGTTTCTTGGCCTCATTCAAAGGCCTTGGAGCGATTGATGAATGGTAAAAAGCACCGGCACTTTTTTCGGCGTTGAAGTTGGTTGTTCAGAAATCAAAGTGCCCGGGCCAGTTTCTTTTGACTGGCAGTGTCCGTTTCACCAGCCGAAAAGCCATTCGTGAATCTTTAACTGGGCGAATTTATAATATTGAATTGTTGCCTATGACGGTTGCTGAACTAAACCGAAAGCCACTTACGGATTTTTCTAAGCGGGGGTCCTTGCCGGTGTCTCAATTGCAAAAGCTCATTGATAGCCGATACGCTAAAAGCCGCTCAAGCTCTTGTTTAGCGTTTTCCTAAAACGCATGTGTTTGCGTTATCAGAGAGTCCGACAGTCTTGCGCGCTGCCAATTTTATTACTCGCATTCCAACCTTGGGAATTGTTTGAGGGGGAGAGTCTTATCTTAAACAATGGGTAACATATAGCTGGGGAGACCAACGAACCCCGGGCCAAGATCTGTATATCTATCTGAGATTATTGGGAAGGTGAATACATAAACTCATGAGTGTTCCTCTTTAGGCAACTTGGAATTAAGAGGATTGATTTTGTATTTACGGTTACGTATAATGTATATACACAGAGGTGGCTTATGGCTAAACAAAGCGTGAATATGCGATTGGATAAAGAAATTCTCGAACAGGCCAAAAAAGTACTTGGCGAAGATGAGACTACAGCAACAGTCGAAAAAGCGTTGACGAATCTCATTAATAATCGTCAGGCAATTGATCTTTTTCGTAAAACAACGGGAAAAAGCAAATGGGAAGGCTTCGATGAAGAAAGCTGAACTCCTATTTTTTGACTCTAACGTTTACATTAATTTACTTAGAGATCCAGTCTACCAAAAACGACTTGAACCGTTACTACGTGGCGGCTTTCTCTACACTATGAATAAGATAATCCTAATGGAACTCTGGGCAGGAGCAAAAACAAGTATCGAAGAAAATATTTTGCGCCAACACCAAAAATCATTTCCTCTAATTGGAATGCAAGATGACCAGTTTGTAGTAGCAGGCCAGTTAATGTCGCAAATGCAGAAAAAACATCGCTTTGAACCAAAACCACGCCGGCGACTTACGTGGGATATTCTCATTGCACTCAGTGCGAAGGAAAATAACGCGATGTTGATTACGGAGAATGTTTCGGATTTTCAGCGTATTAAGAATTGGGTGAGTTTTGAGTTTATGACTGTGCCGGAGACAACGAGATAGGTATGGTGCCACACAACACAAAGATACTTAGAAGTAACTTTGCTGTTGCAATTTTAGTTTCTTCTATTGTTTTTCCTGCTTTCGCCGCCAAAAAGAAAGTGGGTTGTGGAACGGCTCTTGAGTAGGTTTCGAATGGAGTTTCCTCGGCTAAATGCCCTGTAGCCCGATCCAAAGATGCGCTCGATGAAACTATTGCATTGGAGTTAATAGCAAATCTAAAAATCCATCGTGAAAGTATCGCTCCAGTAAATATCGATGTTGTTTTATTGGGGCAACAGGAAATAACGCTGGAAAAAGCGGATGGAGTGTCTCCAGGGCTCCTTGGATTCTTTTTACCTGGGAATAAAGTGCGATGGCCCCGACATCCATACAACACAAGTGGTAATGGCTATATTGTGCGAGATCTTACTCCCTTGTTGGAATCTGGGAAGCGGTACCTACCCGCCTTCAGCCTTCCCTTTGTTGGTAATCATTTCGTTCCCAGGGGCCAAGATTTTAAAAAATTCTAGGCGACGAATTATGCGGAGGCCTTAGGGCGTGCGAAGGCAAAACTCATACTCCGTTATGGAATTCAGATGGCAACACCCAATGCACAGAATTTTTTGATAGAGCTCAATAAAGATGGGAGTCCTATGGGTTGCATAGCAGTTCGCGATTTAGTGGACTCACATTTTTTTCATCCTGTTAGCCAAGCCCTTTCTGTAAAACCTCATTCCGAAATCTCTAGCTATGACTTTGAAATCAAACCTAACGGTGAACTTTATGGGGCTGGTTCTTTTTGGCAGATGGACGAGGAGGGTCCGAATCGACTTACCGCCTCCTTAGTGAAAAATTGGAAAAGTCGACAAAATATAGTTTTGTTGAGGACACTGGAAAAAGAACTCGGGCAAAGTTTTAAGACCGAGTGGAATAAAGGAAACAGTCCGGCCGATGTCGAAGAGCAGCTCAAAACTGCTTACCGATTTCTCAATTCTCCTGAGGGAAAGATTACCATTATTGAATTCCATAAAAAGTAGAGCCGAAAAAACTAGCTGGGGAGGGATTTGAACCCCCGACCAAAGGATTATGATTCCCTTGCTCTACCGACTGAGCTACCCAGCCATAATGAGATCACAGCAGTGATTAGTTGAAATGATATCAGCTGACCATTGCTGTCAATTAAGTCCTAGACCTTAATCAGTTATTTCCAAATTGTCTAGTGGCCACTATCGCTAAAGAACAAACCCATTTTTTTCAAGAAATAGGCTGCAGGCCCCTTCTTCTTTATTAGATATTTTGATGCAACTTGGGGAATTATTGAGTCCCCCCATTCCAGGATTGCCTTTTGGGCCTTGGGGTCCATTGGGGCCGGTGTCGCCTTTACGAGGAGCCCTGCAAGCCCCATGGATATCCTCAATTCCCTTTTCGCCACCTTCCCCTCCATCTCCTCCGGGGCCTCCATCCCCACCTTCTCCTCCCTTTCCTATAATTTTATCTACTTTTATATCGATTTCGGAAACTTGTTCAATCCGTACATAAACTCGAGGGGAATTTCCACCAGTAGCACCGATTCCGCCCTGCCTACCCACTCCTCCTTGGTGTCCTGTCTTTCCTACGGCTTTATCAAGGTCACCACATATAGGGTTAGATTCTGTACTTCCCCCATCCCTAGATGAAAAACGCATTACAGTAGAAACGGCTCGCTCCCCGTTTCTTCCAGGGGCTCCTTTGGCCCCTTTATCACCAGGTAATCCCTTCCCCCCGGTTTGTCCTATAGCTTGGATATTTAAGTTTCCAAAGGCTCTTTTTACCTGGATAACCAAGATTTCTGGGGTTCGACCATTGAAACCCTGGGGAGCAAGATTTTCGTTTCCGTAGGTTTGAATAGTGCCTGAGTCGGAATGGAGCTCATCCGCAATTAATTCGAGCCTCTCTCCCATTGTTTCGATAATTCCAGCTTTTTCGATAAAGATTCGGCGATATTCAGTAAGCGTATTGGCCCTAATTAGTTTAGTAACTACGAGATCTTTAGGCACTGTGACTTTGATGCTCTCTTTTCCTGTGAGTTCTGCCCCCGTTAAGAATCCCAATAAATAGGTATAAGTGGCTCCGGCCTCTACTTCAGGGTCGATAATTTCAGTCTGTTCGGGTTTTAAGGTCATGTAGGGGGCTAGGGGTTGTGAATCCATTGCTCTATAAAGCATCCAAGTTTTATTTTCTCCTCGAGTATCTTTTATAACGATTGGAGCCCATCTTAAGTGCACTTGGTAGTGATTAGGTTCGGGCATTGTAATTGGGGAGGATTTAAACAGAACCTGATCTTTCTTTTTTAGCATTCCAAGAGGGGGGGTGTTTTGGCAGGCAGACAATAAAATCGTAAAAACAAAAAGAAAGAGATTGAAACTAAATATATTAAGAACTTTGTTCATTTATCCCCCGGACTAAAAAGCGAGCGGAGTTATAGCCTTTTTTTTAGATAAAGATCAATAGAGCATAGGGGGGCGTGGTTATTAAGGGTACCCAATTAAAGTGGTAACCCTTTAAAATCGTGAAGATTTGGTGGGGCAGGAGAAAAACTACTAGGATTCCAAATTAGTTACTTGAGATGAAAAAATCTTAGAAAACCACCTGGCGGAGGAGGGACAGGTTTAAAGTCCTTATCTGGATTTGTGGGTTGACTGGGATTGCAGTTCGAAGATGAGGGATTGGGTTGAAGAGGCTGAGGTGCAGCTACTTCTTTTGGTTGAGGTAAAGACTCTGCGAGAGAGAGATAGACAGGGGTGTTATCATCTGAGTATTTTAATTGAACTCTTAATTTTAACTGATGCAGATAAGCTAGTTCCGCTGTCTGTTTCTGCCCCAAAACATCTGGCGTGGTGTCCACGGTCCTAATATTAATAATGTTATCGATAATTTCTTCAAAACTTTTATGGATGTGATGAGGGAGCACCATAGTTTTGTCTTTAAAACCTAGATTTCCGTTACAGTTTTCAAGGTAGATATAGGTGTTTTGCCTGCCTGCCATAACAGAGGAGACCTGACAGAGTCCTAGGATAGTGTCTTCTGAAAAAATATTAAGGGAAAAAAATACTGCGATTAAAAGTAAAGCCTTCATATTTTTGAGGAGTAACATAGGGGGTATACCCCGTCAATTTGCTTAAGGGTTAAAGCCTTAATAATTCTTTTTTATTTTATTGTTTTTTAAGCAGCCCAAGGCAATTTGTTCCTTTCAACCCCTCTAAAAAAGTGCTCAATTCGGTTAATGATCTTTTGTGAGGCTGTTCCATCCCCAAAAGGATTCTTAGCAGAGGACATATTCAGATAAAACTGAGAAGTCTTATCCAGTAATGTTTCCATCATTCGAAAGATAAGTTCTGAATGATGGCCTACTAAGTAAGCACAACCTGCTTCAACCGCCTCTGCCCGCTCTGTGGATTCCCGTAGAACCAGTACTGGTTTCCCAAGGGATGGAGCTTCCTCCTGTATCCCGCCAGAGTCGGTCAGAATAAATTGTGAGCGTTTCATTAAATAAAGCATTTCTTTGTAGTCGACAGGTTCAATTAAAGAGATGTTAGGAATATTCTTGAGCAAAGAGTGAGCAGTCTCTTTTACATTTGGATTTGGGTGAACGGGGTAGACGATTTGTACATGGGAATATTTAATGGCGAATTTCTTGATCGCTGAAAATATTTCAGTAAGAGGGGCCCCAAAATTTTCTCTTCTGTGTAGAGTAAGAATAATCAAAGGCGCCTCTTCGGATAAAATAAGGTTTCTTGGCGGGTGTAATTTTTGGGTGCATCCCAAGAGTAAAGCATCAATACTGGTATTCCCGGTAACTGAGATTGAGTTTTCAGAGATCCCTTCTCTTAATAAATTGGACTTCGCAGCTTTTGTAGGAGCAAAGTGAAGCTCGGCAAGAGGGCTAATAAGCCTTCGATTCATCTCCTCAGGGAAAGGCGAGTATTTATAGTAGGTGCGAAGTCCTGCTTCAACATGAGCTACGGGTGTCTTGTGATAGAATGCAGCTAAAGCGGCAGTAAATGCCGTAGTCGTGTCACCCTGAACTACGAGTAGAGAGGGTTGCACTTCTGCAATGAGATCTTTAATTCGATTGAGACACTCTGTCATCGTATAGAAAAGATCCTGATTGGGTTTCATTAAATTTAAATCAAAATCGGGTTGTATGTTAAAAAAATCGAGAACTTGATCCATGAGACCACGGTGTTGAGCTGTGGCTACACTGACTGGTTTCATGGATGTACTCTTTTCTAACTCTTTTAGTACCGGGGCTAATTTAATGGCTTCGGGACGTGTGCCAAAGATAACCATTACATTTTTTTTTGATTCCATAGGTAATGCGCCTTCTTCTAATATCTCTTTAAGGAAGAAGATATGTTTTTAACAGTTTTTCGGTGGGTTCTTTACGGAGAAAACTAAAGCCAGCATCTTTTTCCCCATGCAGATTAGGATCGACCGAAATATCCCAGAATACAATACCTCCAAACCAATCCCAGTTAGATTTCCAGAAAGATTGCATGATGGCATCATAAGCGGCGTACTGATGTTGTAGATTTACCGTTCCTCTATCTGCATCAACATAGAGAAAGGGATCGATAAAAGATTTTTCAACACTTCGAAAACCGATCTCTTTGAGGATAATTGATTTGGATTGGCCTACAGCGTTTTCAATTTCAAAAAGTCCGTTATCGATCTGAGTTGCGAAACGATCTGTGGTCTCTTTTAGAGTTTTAATAAGCTCATTAGTATCTGGTGAAATTTTAGTCCCTTCGGTCGCAAGAGATCGGTACATATCAATTCCTATAGCATCGAGCTCTTTCCAAAAGTTGACTAGATTTTTCCAGATCTCAAGTTCTTCAGGTTTAATAGGATTAGCTAGATCCACAAGACGATATCTCCATCTTGCAAACTCTCCCCCAAATTCTCCAAGGCCACCCGCGGATCCTGAAATTTTATCATCAGTAAAATTGATGTCGTACATAACCTGGGTGGTGGAGGGAAGTTTGGTTTTTATATAGCGAAGTAATTCTAACCATCGCCCTGGAAATCCGTGAGGCTTCTCTTTCCATTGGTCTTCGATACCTACCGTCATGGAGTAGAGTTCAGCTCCCATGGTGAACTGTTCTACTTTTCCAACTTGAGCAATGGGCAAATAAATATCCAAATAGGTTTTAAAGGATTCAAACCAGGCATTAGGAGAATCGGGTTGAATATTTCCGTGCCACCAATGTTTTTTTGTTCCATCGGGCAATGTTTCAATGTGGGGTGTTTTTCCCTGGGAATCTACGACTAGAAAGATTGGCCTAAGGCCTACCGTCATTCCCTTACCATGGATATAATTAATAAGTCTCAAATAACGTTTTCTTTCACTAGGGCGATCTGTGGGCGGTGTTTTTGGAGTGATTTCTGATTTCCGAGGATTGGACATGTGGGCTATTGGAGAAAGGACGATATGTCTTATTCCAATCTCATAGAGCTCATCTACTCTTTTCTGAGCCTCTGTTTTTATTTGGGAACCTTGAGTAGCATCATAAAGATAAGTGCCCAGTTCAGTTAATGTGACTCCAGCCGTTTTTATATTGGCCGCTGAGCTAAACGTGCCCCACATACTTAATAAAACAAAGGTAACCTTAGTCAATCGTGAAAGCATCGGCTTTCTCCCTTCAATTATTGGGTTCATTAATAATCAAGTGCTGTGACAAGCAAGAGCCGTTCCAAATACTAGAAATAAAATTAGGGATTAGCGGCGTAAATTGGGTTAATTATATCGTTTAAATTTGCAACAAAGATCAGACCGGATCGTAAGAGTGTTGCAAGAGAGTAGGTGTTTTCTCCTGGTAAATACTGAGAAATCTTTCAGTTGAGTCACAAAGATACTGGTATCGATTTTTGCAATTGTTTTTAAGGATGAAACAAAGATCAAAAAAGAGACTCTTCATACTTGTGATTTTTATGTTCTCTTTATTTTGGATAGAGCCCTCTCAGGCTAAAACCCAGATCTATTCAGAACAGGGATTTTTGAGTCAGGAAAATTCTTTGATTAGCTCATTGCGGCTTCGCAATATCTTTCCGGTAGAGCTGGTTATTGAACCCTTTATCCAGTTGGGTAGTGAAGTCATGACTCGGGGGAATGTACAGCATCAGCTCGACAAAGGCTCCTCCTATTTTTACTACGGCCCCGGAGTCTCTTGGAGTCTTTTCCATTTCACAGCTCTATTAGAATGGCGCCAACGTACATTTTATAAGACTGCGGATTTTCAAAGCAGTAGGGATTTAAGGGCCTCAGTGATTTATAACAGCCAATGGTTTTATGAGATTTTAAAACACTTGAGTTCTTATCAAGAGGTTTATGGGGAGGGAATTCTTACCTCTGCTGATGAAAACAATACAGTTATATCGGGTTGGGCAAGATTAGGATTGAGAGAAAAAGGATTTTCGCCATGGAACTTTGATCTCTATTTAGAACCTTTTGCAAGCTCCGACACTAAGGGGAGATTTTATAACCGTAGAATAGAATTACGACCTACTTTACGAGCTCAATATATTTTTAAGAAGATGTATGTGGGAGTTACCGGGGCCTATGTCATTCCGGTTTCTGGAAAGATTATGAATGTTGATTTCCTTAAAGATCGTTCCGGTGGAGTACGAGTTTTAGCAGTGTTTGGAGGGGAGATATGAGTTCTTCCCCTGACTTCTTATGGGTACTGGTTTTTGGATTAGCAATGGGGCTGTGTTTTATCTACGTTATTATAGGCACGGAAGATCTAATTTTAGATCTCTTTGCTATGTTTAAGGGGCTTAAACCCAAGAAAATAAAACATTCTGAACTGCATTTACTCACTGAACTTCCGCAAAAAAAAATAGCGATCTTAGTTCCCGCATGGAAGGAGGGAGAGATCATAGGGCAGATGCTATATGGAAACCTAACCCAGATTAGATATGATAACTATCTCTTTTATGTGGGTTGCTATCCTAATGATTCAGGCACTATTAAAGCTGTTCAAAATGTATCACAGAGTGATTCCAGGGTTATTCCTCTCATTAATAATAAGCCTGGGCCAACCTCCAAGGGGCAAATGCTCAACCAGATTTTGAATGGAATCAGAGATTCTACTGAAGTCTTAGATATTGATGCCTATCTACTCCACGACTCTGAAGATGTGATCGATCCTTGGGCATTACAACTTATTAATTATAAGTTACAGAGGTACGATTTTATTCAGATTCCTGTTTTTTCTTTAAACGTCAACATCCATGAATTGGTGGCCGGTACCTATGTAGATGAGTTTGCCGAGTCTCATACAAAAGATCTTCTAGTTAGAGATTATCTTGGGGCAGCGATTCCTTCTGCTGGGGTAGGAACAGCCTTTTCAGCCAAACTTGCTGATTCCTTGTATAGAAAGCAGGGATGGGTATTTTACGAAGATAGTCTCACAGAGGATTATGAACTTGGGATCAGAAGTCATGCTTTAAAATTCAAGGGGACATTTGCCTGTTATTGGTTTCAAGATCCTCAGAGTCATCGACCTCACTATATTGCAACCAGAGAATATTTTCCAAAAAAGGTTATGCGTTCTATTCGTCAAAAGACGAGATGGACCACGGGGATATCCATTCAGGGCTGGAGAAACTTAGGATGGTGTGGTTCGTTTATTAATCGGTATTTTCTGTATCGAGATCGACGAGGCCTTGCGACCAATATACTAGCCTTTATTGGATATCCTACAGCCATGCTGATGGCACTGTTCTATTTGAACCATTCCATGCAACAATTGCCCCTCTCGAAAACGGAATTGATTTTTATTGGAACTGCCTTAGGGTTCAACTCCCTGTTGATGTTAAATAGACTGGTACAGCGATCCGCTTGTGTGTTCAGAGTCTACGGGGTTCGTGCTCTTTGGCTTTTACCCATCAGATGGCCTCTTTCTGTTTTTGTTAATTCAGTCGCCTGTTTCAATGCGATTTTACACTCAGTGACCTCTCGAATGCGTAAAGAGCCAGTAAAATGGGTCAAAACTGATCATGAGTTACCTCTGGGTTTTGGTGTCGAACCGATTCTATCTATAAATATCAAAGCTCAGGAGAGGCAGGCGGTATGAATCGAATAATAGGATATATTATAATTACGGTTTTACTTGTGTTTATAGGGTGTCGATTTTCTGAGAGTAATGCCGAGAGCATGAAATGCATACAGCTGTATTATGACAGAGCTGATAAGGCTTCCTCTAAGTATTACTTTGGAAGAATTCATACTATCCTATTGCAGAATCTTTTGGGCCACTTTCCAAATTATCAACAGGTCATTCGTCCAATTGAAAACTATAAGAGCGGACAGCTAGAGAATTGTGAGGCCAGTTTTTATCTTGGGACCTATTATGATGCCGAAATTCCAGATGCATTTATCAAAGACTATATTAAAACGAAAAAAAATGTAGTGTGGGCGGGATATCAAATTTGGAAGATTCCTAAAGAGGAGTTGGCTAGCTTGTGGGGTGTGGAGTTTACGGGATTGTCTGCGTTGGACTATGAGAAATTGGACGCCAAAGGTCGCCCCGGTTTTTTTAAATCTTTTACCTATCAAGAGGAGGTTTTTAATAAGTTTGGAGACTTTGATCTTCAGAATCGAAAGTCGTTCCTAGCATCTTTCGAAATTGTTCTATTTAAGCTTCTTAATGCCGAAAGCTCGAAATATGTGGTTAGTTGGGCGCAGCATTCAACTCAAGAGGGGGTGAAATCCCCATACATTTTGAAGAATCAAAATCATTGGTATGTCGCTGATAGTCCATTCTCATTTGCAACCGAGGAAGATCGTTATCTAATTTTGGCTGATATTTTATTTGATGTATTGAATGAAAAACCTAGAAGACAGGACAATAACCGGCCCGCTCTTTTTCGATTGGAGGATATTCATCCGAAGCTTCAATTATGGCAGCTCTATCAAATGACCGATCTTCTTTATAAGCACAAAGTCCCTTTTAGTATGACTGTGATCCCTATTTTTACCGATCCCTTAGGAGTTGCGGAGGAGAAGATTGAAGATCGATTTGTTCCTATTACGCAAAATAGAAATTTTGTGGATTTTTTGAAGTATGCTGAAGAGCGTGGAGGGAGTGTCGTTTTTCATGGGGTGACTCATCAATATGGGACTCGTCCCAATCCTTTTACAGCGATGTCAGGGGATGATTTTGAGTTCTGGGATCGAGTCCATAATATTCCTGTGGATAGAGATTCAGCCTCTTATGTAGTTAATCGTATAGAGGAAGGTCGACATCTTTTCTCTGATGTCGGAATTAATCCGATTGCATGGGTGACCCCTCACTATCAGGCCTCCCCTTTGGACTACCTTATATTTAGTCGACTTTTTAACTGGAGTATTGGACGAATGATCTACTTCCCTTTTAGTAAAACTGGGAGTTTAAAATTGCCTGCTAATTTAAATATTGAGTCTCCTGACCGCTCCCTCGAAGGGCAGAGGCTTAAATATTTTGACGATCTCAAGGTGGAGTTTCCAAAAGTTCTTCTCCCCAGTGGGCAATTTTATCCTTATGAGGTCTTTGGAGATGTTTATGGACAGAGGATTATTCCAGAGAATGTAGGAAATGTGCAAGCTTACCTTAACGAACAGGTCTTAAGAACTCTTACTATTCATGACATGGTACGAATTATGAAGAGAAATAGAAAGATGAGAGATGCTTGGGCCTCCTTCTTTCTCCACCCCTTTCTTCTTGAAGAGACCAGTAATGAAGGGTTGGCAAGATTTGTAGGAGATGTCTCAGCGATTGAAGCATTAATTGAAGGGACTCGAAAGGCTGGATATGAGTTTGTCGATCTAAAGAAATGGATCGGTAGTCAGCCCTTACTTCGAACCCCTGAAGCGCTAGAGGAGTTTTGAGAAAGGAGTTCCGTTAGAAAAGTTCTGATTGAATATTATTATGGCTAGAAGACTTACTTTTAAATTATTTCTTAAGATGGGGATGCTTTTTGTTTTTGGAATAACTCAGCATCTTGTCGCAGCTACTCCTACAGCTGAGGAGGTGTTGAAACGTGCATCATTAGGGCGTCTCGAGTTCATTAAGGTAACGAGTGAGCTTCAAGGAATAGCTTCTCAAATTTCTACAAAAGAGGAGTTATTTCCTTTAATTGAAATTATCCCTAAGCTTTTACAGGTTGGGATTAAACTGGATTTTGAGAGTTATGGTGCTAATCCGGTATTGTCTTTATCTCAAGCCTTAACAAAGAGTGCTATTAAATGGGTGAGGTTTGCTTCGGATTCCCCAGAGTTTTTGAGAGTTTTTTTTCAGTATGCGGATAATCAAACTCGGTACTTAGCGGCACAGGTACAATCTGATCTTTTAAAAAGAGCCTCTACAGTAGATGAGTTTATGAAGTTGAATGTGGGGATCTCAATTTCACTTGAGGTTATTAGAGAGTTTAAGAGTGAAGCTTTTGTGATCGGTCAATATGAAGAACTGCAGGCTGAGACAGTTAAGGCTATTCTCAAGCAAAGTAGAGAGTTTTCAGTAGCACAATTGGGGGAGGTTATTCATCGAGTTCAGGGACAGATAGCTATGGTAGAGGTGTTTAACTTTATTCAGCAGAGAATGGTTGTGACTAAAGAGCTCCGCTCTTTACTTGAGCAGCTCGATTGGATAGCAAAGCTTGCTGTAAATTTATCTAAGTACCCTGGTAATTTATCCATAGCTATTAAGCTATTTCCCGGGAACCTTTTAATCGACGGGCTAGGGAAGGTATTGATTCAAGGCGGGAGCATTGAATTTGAAGGATTGAAATCTGCTTTTGATGCCATGATGCCTACTCAATGGGTGGAGCTAGGGAATATGCTCTTTTCTCTATATCGTGAACAGGAGGTCCCAAAAGAGCAATTAAGTTTTCTTAAAAATATTTTGGGGGTTTTAAAACAAAAGTATGAAGACTTTGGAATTAGCGAGAGAACCGAATTTATTACTCAGTTAGGCAATCGAATTGCAGTGATGGGAGCCATTAATGAGAAGGATGCTGAGGGAATTTACGACATAACGATTGGAGATAAGGTAGGGACTTTTATCTTATCCTCTACGGGAGATGGAAAATATATCATTGCCTTCACTATGTATCAGAATGGGAACTCTTCATATCCCGTTGATTATGGTTTTTTTTATGTGGCCTTTGAAGGACAGAAAGATCTGTTTGAAGCACATCATTTTGCACAGGGTTCTCCGATCTATTCTCATCGGGCCTATCAAATTTGGGATATGATATTTAAAATTACGATGCAGGATAATCAGACATCTGTTGAGGGAAAAGTGACTAATAACTTGGTCAATCTGCCTTTTTTGGGGAAGCAGATTTTAAAGTTTTCCCCTCTTATTACTGAGAAGAGAAAGATCCCAAAAAATCTTTCAGGGACCTATCAAGGTTTTTTAGATGATAAACCCGTTGAGCTTACCATCACTAAAGACGGACCCAATAGCTGTATGGGAAAATTAGTAACTCAATTCATCAATCTTCCTTTTAATTACGGAACCTTTAGAAAATCCGATGGAGCTCTAGTTCTGACTAGTGGCGAGCTAGACAGTTATAAATGGGCTCAAATTAAAGGACAGTTTTCTTTGGATGAACTTGAGTTTGAAGGTTTTTACATCCTTTCGGGGCAGCGCAGAATTAGTAAGATAACTCTTAAGAAAGTTAGATAAAAAAATGGGGGTAGGAATTAAAAAATGGAATACATCTTATCTGGAGTACACAAAATAATAAAGAGGATTAAGGTGAAAACAAGAAAGAATAATAAAAATCATAACCACAACAGGTCAAGCATCGGGATATTTGCCATGGAAAAGAAAGAAGAAGAATTTATTCTGTTTCAGAAGATTCTAAGAGAAAGAATTAAGAAATTAAGGACTGATCGAGGTTGGACTTTAGAAGGAACCGAAGAGCATGGCTGGAAGTCCTGGCGCCATTTACAGCGCATCGAAGCAGGACAAAATTTTACCATTTATACGCTATGGAAGATTTGTAATTTGTATGGAATCAAATTTAGTGAACTTTTTAAAAAGCTCTAAAAACTTCGTCTAACCACTTAGATTCATATCGAAATTAGATTGATTCCACTTAATCTTTCCATTTAATATTACATCCGATACTGGGTATCTGTTCAGGGCTTATCATCGAATGAGTAAGAACGGCATCTAGAGCCCTCTTTAAATCATTGCCTGTAATTGGAAACCCATTTTTGGGGCGACTACTATCGTATTGTCCACGGTACACTAGCTTTTTGTTTTGATCGAAAAGGAAGAAGTCTGGAGTACAGGCGGCTTGATAAGCTTTGGCTATTTCTTGAGTTTCATCTATTAAGTAAGGAAAATTGTAATGAAATTTTTTCGTGTCGGCTCTCATCTTATCAGGACTGTCATCAGAATAATTTAGGTAATCATTTGAGTTGATCCCAAAGATTGCAATTCCCTTCTTTAAATATTCACAGGTTAATTTCGCTAGAGACTCTTTTAAGTGAATGACATAGGGGCAGTGGTTACAAATAAACATTACGAGATAGCCCTTGGCCTCTGGGAAATAGTCCAGCCCAACTAAATTACCCTCAGTGTCATAAAGTTTGAATTCAGGAGCAAGGGTTCCTAAGGGAAGCATGTTGGAGGGGGTAAGGGCCATAAATTCTCCGAAGAATTTGTTTGTTTGAAAAAAGTATATCTTAAGACGAGCTTTTTCGACAAGAGGAACTTCTCCTTGAAAATCGGGGGGTTCGCACTTAAAATAAAAGAGGTTTATACACTTTAAAAGGAGAGAATTAAGAGTGTTCCCCCCAATTAATTTACAAAAATGGATCTCAGATAATCGAGCTCTTCTTAAGCCTCCAGTAGGGAATCAGCAGATTTGGCTCGATCGAGAGTTTATGATTACGATTGTAGGGGGGCCTAATAGCCGTGCCGATTACCATATCAATCAAGGGGAAGAGTTCTTCTATCAATTAGAAGGAGAAATGAACTTGAAGATGGTAGAGCAGGGGGAATTTATCGATTTTCCTATCAAAGCTGGAGAGATCTTTTTACTTCCTCCTAAGGTTCCCCATTCTCCTAGGCGACCTATTAATAGCGTAGGTTTAGTTATTGAGAGAAAACGATGGCCTAATGAAAAAGATGGGTTTGTTTGGTTTTGCGAAAGCTGCAATCATAAACTTTTCGAAGAGTTTCTTTACGTGACAGATATTGTAAAAGATCTGCCACCTGTTTTTGATAGGTTTTATTCTAATCCCAAAGCTACGATCTGTTCTAAATGTGGCCGGGGCCATTCTAAAAAATGAAAATCGATATCCATACCCATATTTTACCTCCAGAAATTCCCAGTTTTAAAAAGAGGTTTGGGTATGGGGGTTTTATTGAACTGGCTAAAACTTCGACCTGCTCTGCAAAAATGCTCTGGGATGATGGAAGGTTTTTTAGAGACATTGAAAGTAATTGTTGGGATCCTGAAAAAAGGATCGAAGAGGCTAAGGCTAGCAATGTGGATGTCCAAGTCCTTTCGACAGTTCCAGTTATGTTTAATTACGCAATCCCTGGTAAAGATAATCTTGAGATTGCTAAATATTTAAATGATCACATAGCTGGAGTTGTGGCTCAATATCCGAAGCGGTTTGTGGGGCTGGGAACTCTTCCTATGCAAGATCCTGGATTAGCCATTCAGGAACTTAATCGGTGTATTAAAGATCTTGGCCTATGCGGAATTCAAATTGGTTCACATGTTAATCAATGGAATTTGGAACACCGTGAACTTTTCCCTGTTTTTCAAGAGGCAGAGAAATTGGGGGCTGCTATCTTTGTTCATCCCTGGGAAATGATGGGCACGGACCGAATGCCCAAGTATTGGCTTCCGTGGCTTGTGGGAATGCCGGCCGAGGTTTCTCTTGCGATTTGTTCAATGATTTTCGGAGGTGTTTTTGAGCGATTGCCTAATCTTCGAGTGGCATTTGCTCACGGAGGTGGAGCGTTTCCTATCACTATAGGAAGAGTAGAGCAGGGCTGGCTTGTGAGGCCAGATCTTTGCGCCTTAGATAATCGAATTAATCCTCGAGAGTATCTTGGGAAGTTTTGGGTCGATTCCTTAGTTCATGATCCCATGGCTCTTCTCTATATTATGCAGACTTTTGGGGAAGATAAAGTCTCTATGGGAAGCGATTATCCTTTTCCTCTTGGAGAGTCTGATCCTGGGGGACTTATTGAGTCTATCAAGGGATTAAAGCCCCAATTAAGACAGAAACTGTTGGGAATGAATGCTCTCCAATGGTTGGGGCTCACCAAGGAGAGGTTTAAATAGGTGAAAGAGACTCAATTTGAATTAGGGGCTGCTTATGCGACGAAAATGGATGCGGCTGATCCTCTAAAGAAGTATCGAGAGCAATTCTATTTTCCCAAACAAAAGGATGGGCGAAATGTTCTCTATTTTGTGGGTAATTCTCTAGGACTTCAGCCTAAAAAAGCCAGAGCCTATGTAGATGAGGTTTTAAATGATTGGGAAACTCTTGCGGTAGAGGGGCATCAAGTTGGAAAACATCCCTGGTATCCCTATCATGAGTTTCTAACCGATTCGACGGCGCGACTGGTAGGGGCTAAACCCCTTGAAGTGGTGGTAATGAATACACTTACCGTTAATCTTCACTTAATGCTTATCTCCTTTTATCGTCCTACAAAGAAAAAATATAAAATTGTGATCGAAGCAGGTGCTTTCCCTTCGGATCAATATGCGGTGGCTTCTCATGCAAAACTTCACGGGTTGGATCCTAAAGAGACTATTCTGGAATGGCGTCCCCGTCCGAATGAAACCCTTTTAAATATTCGTGATCTTGAGGAGCTGATTCAGGCGGAAGGAGATTCCATTGCACTTGTTTTACTTGGAGATGTGAACTATCGAACAGGACAAGCTTTTCCTCTTAAAGAGATTGCGACTCTAGCGCATACTCAACAAATTATATTTGGAGTAGATTTGGCCCATGGGGCTGGAAATTTAGAGCTTCAACTTCATGATGACAAAGTTGATTTCGCTGTTTGGTGTTCTTATAAATATTTAAATGCAGGTCCAGGGGCTTTAGGCGGTTGCTTTGTCCATGAGCGACACGCCGAAGAGTTTAGTCGTCCTCGTCTTGAAGGCTGGTGGGGGCACGATAAAGTAAAACGGTTTTTGATGGAGCCTGAGTTTCGACCGATGGCAGGAGCTGAGGGGTGGCAATTGAGTAATCCTCCTATTTTGCCCATGGCAACTCTAAGAGCTTCAATGGAGATTTTCGATGAAGTAGGTATGGCTAATCTAAGAAGAAAAAGTGAACTTCTTACTCACTACTTTGAAGCCTTATTAAAACAGGATGAATTTAAGTTGGTAAAGATTCTGACCCCTTCAACTCCCAAGGAACGAGGATGTGCCCTTTCTTTAGAGTTCGGAAAAACAGGTAAAGCAGTAATGAAAAAATTAAGCGAAGAAGGGGTTGTGTGCGATTATCGAGAGCCGGGAGTTTTAAGGTTTGCACCTGTGCCACTCTATAATAGCTTTCAAGATGTTTTTGAACTGTGCGAGATATTAAAAAAACATGTCAAATAACGACTCAAAAATGACAGTTGTAGGGGCGGGTTTAGTAGGTTCATTACTGGCCACTGTTCTTGCAAAACTAGGATTTGAGGTTGATCTATTTGAGCGTCGTGTCGACATGAGAAAAGAGGCTATTAGCGCTGGTAGATCTATTAATCTCGCGATGTCAGTGAGAGGACTCTACGCCTTAGAGAAGCTAGGAGTTCATGAGCAGATCATGACTAAAGCCATTGCGATGCCAGGGAGGATTATTCATCCTATTTCGGGTCCAACGGTATTTCAGCGCTATGGGAAAGACGATTCAGAATGTATCTATTCTATTTCCAGAGGGGAATTGAATAAGATGCTGATGACCTATGCGGAATCTACTGAAAAGGTAAAAATTCATTTCCAGGAAAAATTGATTAAAGCGGATCTAGATAAGAAAACTTTAAGTTTTCAAAACGATAAAACACAAAAAGAGATTACAACTCCTTTTGTTAGGGTGTTTGGGACCGATGGTTCAGCTTCGGTCCTACGGCACACCTTGAGAGATGATTTCGGGCATGAAGAATCTGAGTCTTTGTTAAGCCATGGTTATAAAGAGTTAAATATGGCTTGCGGACCTCACGGTAGCTTTAAGATGGAAAAGCATGGGCTTCATATCTGGCCACGGGGATCCTACATGCTTATTGCACTGCCTAACTACGAAGGAAGTTTTACCTGTACGTTATTTCTTTCTAATCAGGGGTCGCTAAGTTTTGAGACCTTAAATAGCCAAGAGAAAATTGAAGCCTTTTTTAGAGAGCAGTTCCCTGATGTGGTGCCCCTTATCCCAGATTTTGTTGAACAATTTATAACTCATCCTACGGGGCAAATGGTGACAGTTAAGGCCTATCCTTGGCACCATTCGGATGACGTAGTGCTTTTAGGAGATGCCGCTCATGCGATTGTTCCATTTTTTGGGCAGGGGATGAACTGTGGATTTGAAGATGTGGCAGTTTTATGGAATATGATTTTAAAAGCAGCCCCTGATTTAAAAAAGATTTCCTGGGGCCCATTGTTTGAAGAGTTTAGCAAGAGTAGAAAACCCAATGGGGATGCGATTGCAGATCTCGCAGTCAATAATTTTGTGGAGATGCGGGATAAAGTTGCGGATAAACCATTTTTAATGGCGAAAGAGGTTGAGAAGATACTTGAGAAAGAATTCCCAGGGGAATATATGTCGCGTTACCGTTTGGTATCGTTTAGTCGGATTCCCTATCGCATCGCACTTGAAGCGGGTAAGTTAGAGGATGAAATTTTGTCTGAGTTGTGCAGTGGAATCAAAGAGGCTTGTGAAGTCGATTTAGTGAAAGCTAAGAGATTAATTCAAATAGACTTGATTCCGCTTTTAAGAAGAGCCTTTCAAGAGGCATAACAAGAAAAGAGGGTATTATGAAACATTCATCTGAATTTTTAAAGATTTGTGAAGAGGCTAGAAAGAGGATTAAAGAATCGACAGTGGAAGAGGTTTTTAAAAGGCTCTCCAATGGAGAAAAATTTCATTTTGTAGATGTAAGAGAGGACAACGAATGGATATCAGGTCATGCTAAAGGGGCTAAGCATATCGGAAAAGGGGTCATTGAGCGAGATATCGAAGCTTTAATTCCTAATAAAGAGTCCGAAATTGTTCTTTATTGTGGGGGCGGTTTTCGTTCAGCTCTTGCTACTGAAGTCCTTCAGCGAATGGGTTACACACATGTTGTCTCTATGGATGGCGGTATTAAATCTTGGAGAGAGAAAAACTATCCTGAAGAAAAATAAGAATTAAGAGGGCTTTGTTTAAGGATAAAGACCGTTAATATGCAGATCTTAAGTCGTCAACTTAAAGGATTGTTTAGGGATTTACAGGGAACCCATAAACTTGCCTCGGAAAATAATATTGGCATTATCGCAGGGAGTGTAGCCTTTTTCTCTTTATTCTCTTTGTTGCCTCTTTTAATTTTAAGTTTTATCTCTAGCCATTTTTTTATCTCGCACACAAGTTCCCTGAACCAGTCTCCCGAGGAATTGGGCCATTTTATTCATCGTTTAATTCCTTCTCTTGATCCTACAGTCACCCAAGGCTTAGTGGTGGTACTAAAGCAAAATACCGCTGGGGATTTTTTTAGTGTTCTGGTTTTGATTTGGTCAGCCCATGAGCTTTTTGATTCTTTACAATTTGCTTTTGCTAAAATCTCTACTTTAGGGGGGGAGAGAAATCGTTTTTGGGCTACCTTAATGGCTTTTTTCTGTTTTTTGATTGTAACTCTTGGCAGTACCGCTTTTGTTCTAGTTTCAACCACTGATGCTGAAATCTTGGCGGTTCTCTTTCCAAAATACCTTAATAATTTGAGCCCTCTTTTTTTAAATTCTTTGACGGCACTTATTGCCTTTTTTAGTGTCGTAGGAAGTGTGACAGTGATCTACAAAGTGATGCCAACCCAGAAGGTTCATTGGTTAAATGCACTCAAAGGGAGTCTTCTTTTTGTTATCTTTTTTATTCTAGGAAGAGCTTGTTATCAGGGGTACGCTCTCTACTTTAAAAAGGTCAACGAAGGGATGTATGGCCCCTTTTTTACGTTCTTACTAGCCGTGGTATGGATCTATTTTCTTTCCCGAATTTTTCTATTTGCCGCTCAATACACCATCTATTTAGAAGAGAAGTAAGTGCCGACGGTGTTCTGGAAATGTTCCACGAAAACGTCATGGCGAAATTCTTCTTAGTTCCTGATAGTTGATTGGTTGGGAACTATTCAAACCGGGAACCCCGAAGGCTCTCGCTAAGATATCAAAATCGAGAACCTGTTCGAATGACTTCGAGGATACAATTGTTCCACCTCTACGGTAATAAGATCTCACTGCTAGCATATACTCGCGGGCTTTTCCGCTCAGCACATTCAAAGTTAGTTCTGGATTAACATACACGCCTTGTCGATACCAGCTAGAAAGTTTAGGGCTTATAAAATATAAACCTCGAAAAAAAACGCAGTTTTTTAATCCTGGTTAGTACTAAAGGAAAACAGATAGGGGCGCCGCAATCTAAACAAAAATCCATTCTGCCCTTGAATGATCTGTCTTAGAGCTTAATCGGAACTTTATGAAAACCGTATTTTTTTAACGCACACGCCAAATCTGTCGGTTATGTCTTTGAGCCATGGAAAGCGGCCTTCCACTATTCAGCATAAAGAATCTAAAAATAAACTCTTTCTCTTTTTAGTAGAGAAAATGCTTGAAAAACCCCATGTAAATCCTTAGTCTCCGGGCACTTATTGGAGATAGAGATGCGAATATTTGTTTTGTTAAGCTTTTTCACCGTGTCAGTTTTTGGAGCGATCTTTCAGTCCTCGAATCAAGCCCCCACTCCAAACTTTAAATTTGAATATCCAGAGGCCAACTGGGAACTCTTACCCAGTCGAACTGAGAAAACTGAGGCCCAGCTGGTAGATAAGAATATGGCTCAGCAGACATTGGTTACAATTCAGAGAAAACAGTCTGATGAAAAATATCACGCCCGTTTTCATGTGGTGGCCGATTCTTTAGAGAAGTTTAAAGACAGCAAAACCCCTTTAATCGCTCAATATCAAAAGCACACAGTAGATTTTCTAAAAAGCCAGAGGTTTCAGATCCTATCGGTAGAACCTGTTCAGTTGCCTTATATCAAAGAAAGTACAGTTGAGATCGTTGCGAATCAAAGGGATTTTGGTTTGAAATTCAAACAGGTCATTTTTGTTTATGAGGGTAAGGCTTACATTCTTACAGCCACCACGAGAACTGAAAAATTTAATGATTATCGAAATGAGATTAAACCCATTTTTGACACCTTTCAGTTTGTAAAAGAGACAAAAAAATAGCTCTTTTTTAAGAGTGCTTTAGTTTTTTGTTTTCTAGAATAATCAACGTTAAGATCCATAGAATACCTACAAAACAGGCGATCCCAGTGCCTTTGCTAACCGATACAGGAAGAGATAGATAGAATCGAGTATGGGGGGTCCAGAAAGCATTGAAAGCTAAATTAAGGCACTGAATGGTTGAGAGAAGAAGAGCTGCAAATCTAAGCTCCGATTTTTGAATGGCTAGTAAAGATAAAAAGGCTGTACCGAAAACAAGGCACTGAGGATTCATTCCAGGTAAAAAACAGAATAGGATTAGAAGAGAGAGTGTGGCAAGTTTTAGCCAATCCATCTTAGAACTTCTAAAACAGAAAAAATAGCCCATGAGAGCCACTAAACTATTGCCTACAAGAGTTGCAATAAGAGCATAGGAAATACCAAAGAGATGGGAGCCAAGATTAAGGGATAGCCCCTGAAATAGCGTCCACCAAAAGTTATATCCTATGTCAGCCACCGCATATTGACCGCCAGTTAAGCGAATATAACCTTTAGCGAGGCAGTCCAGTCCTGAAGTTAAAATAAAGGGGGAACAGAAAATAAAAATTCCTACAGCAAAAGTCCCGAGCCACTTCAGAAAAAAAGTGAGGTTTCGTTTTTTGACAAGCAATAGAGTTAAGAGGGGAAGAAACATGACAAATTGAGGTTTGATTATCGCTCCGAGAGCAGCCCATAGAGCTGAAGTTAAAGGTTTGTCTATTTCCCAATCTAAACAGCTAAGGGTAAGAGTTCCCCAAAGAAGAAAATTAAGTTGTCCCCAGATGGGACTTGCCACGAGAAATGCAGGATTTAGAAATAGTAAAATAATTGCCCAGGTGGATGAGGTAGTAGGATCTTTTATTTTAAGGCGTCGAAAAATTGCGAGGCATAAAAAAAGATGTCCTAATAGTAAGGGGATTCTAAAAAAGAGATTAGCGTAGATAGAGGGCCAAATAGGCCATGAGTCAAAATGATGGAGCAGCCAAGCTAAGGGATAAAGTGAAAAAATAAAGGGGGGATAGTTTGGGGAAAATTCTTGGAAGCGAGTTAAAACCTCTTCAGGGGTCCATTCATAAATATGGAAGATTCCCCGTTCGAAAGCCAGCTGCATCCAAATGTAAAAAGTGTGTAGGTCTTGGGGGTGAGGTTGAATGATTTCAGCTAGAAATAAGATTCCAATTGAGCCCGCAATAAAGATCGCTGTCATCGCGTCACCATAGTTTGGTATAGAGATAGTGTAGAGTCGATAAAGTTTTTCTCTGAGAATCTCTCAGGCGTATCTTTTTTTCCGTAGGAGCTAAACTCTGAATGTTTTTTTGGATCACTTAAAAGTTTTTCGATAGCCTTACTTAAACTAGCCACATCTTTTGATGGGACTAGAAAACCATTTTTGCCGTCAAAAATAATTTCATCTAGAGCAGGTGTAGCAAAAGCAATAGCAGGGGTCCCAAGGCTTAGCGCCTCTGCCACCGAGAGCCCGAAGCCTTCTGGTCCGACATTGGGTTGTAAAAAAACTTTGGCAGATTGAATAGTGGCTAAAGTCTCCGAGCGAGATTGTTTGCCTTTGAATAAGATTCTGGTTTCAAGCTTGAGTTCTTGAACCAGTTTGGTGAGCGAATCTTTGAGAGGGCCTTCTCCTAAGATCCAATATTGCCAATCGAGGGGTTCAATAAGTTTCAGCGCTCGAATAGCATATTCAATCCCTTTTAAAGGGACTAAGCGACAGGCAGAAACGATAAGAGGTTTTGAAGAGCTAAATCTCCCAATTGAATTGAAAGCCGGTAAGGGGTTGTAAATCAGCTTTACTTGCTCTTTGGAGAAACCATTTTCTAAAAGAGCGGATTCTACATAGCGACTAATAGCCACTATGGCCTGTATCTTTTGAGTCGCCTTTTTTTTAATCTTAAAATCGTAGATAGCATGCGAGCGGTGAAGATCGGTTTTAAATCCATTGAGACAGCCGTAAGTTTTATTTTGTATTAAACAGCTCCACCCGCTTTTTTTATGGCAAACAGAGGTCTCCTCAGCCAAACGATGGCTTGCAGGACAGGTGGGGGCAACTGTGTGAGCTGTTAATACGCAGGGATAGTGAGCGGTTGAAAACTTTATGATTTCGGCATGAGGCTGATCTAAAAAATGAATAAGATCCGGTTTAATCTGAGAGATAGCTTTTTTGTAGTTCTCTAAAACTCGGTGTAGAGCTTTGGGGGCTATGAGAGCTGGCGTAGAAAATAGACCCGGAACTAAAATTGGGGATTCGTTTTCAGAAAGAGAGCTGTGAGCGATTTCTCCTATCAAAAAGATTTTGATTCCTCGTTCTCGTAGCCCCTGAACCGAAAGCATTAAAACCTGCTCTAACCCAAAGGCGGTTCCCAGAGTGGGGCTCACCATTGCAATTTTAAGCGGCGGGGTTTTAAGAGGGGAAGTGATCATATTTAAATGAGTTAAACCTCTGGTTTTATGAGGAGATTAGTCTGGTTTATTTTAGCACAAAAAAAAGAGAGGCTATGGTATATAGCACTAACCAGTTAACCCCGCACCCGTTGGGTGGTTGCTTTTGTTGCAAAGCTTTGTTGCGCCTCCTACGAGTACCAAGAGTACACGGTTGTCGACGCGTCTCGCTTTGTTACCTAAAATCAACTCATTTATCTAATATGGGCTGGTACGGGGTTAACTGGTTAGTGCTATAAGGCGAGGCATAGAGGTATAAAAACGAGTTCAGGACCTTTAGTTTGGGGCTTCAAGGAAACGTAAGAAGTATGTTTACTGGAATAGTTGATCATACCGGAATTATTAGGGAAAGTAAGCTATCGGCACGAGGCATGTCGCTAGTAATCGAAAGTCGCTTTCAAGAGCTTTCATTGGGCGAAAGTATTTCGATTGATGGGGTTTGTCTCACAGTTACTGAATTTCAGGGGGGTACCTTTTCGGTGGAGATCTCTTCTGAAACCGAAAGACTCACCACTACTACTTCCTACTCTGTAGGCTCTTTAGTTAATTTAGAACGTGCCATGAAGGCATCGGATCGATTTGGAGGTCATTGGGTTAGTGGTCATGTGGAGCAGAGGGCTCAAGTTGCCTCCATTAAAAATCAAGCTGAATTTAAAGAGATCTATTTTACGGGGATTGAATCCTCACGACTCTCTTTTTTAACACCTAAGGGGAGTATCACTGTGAATGGGGTTAGTTTGACGGTGAATGAAGTCACGCCCAATGGTTTTTCAGTGATGCTAATTCCTCATACTTTAGAACGCACAAATCTATCACGACTTAATGAGGGGAGCGAAGTTAACATCGAATGTGATTGGATGGCTAAAATGGTAGTGAATGAGGTGAGACAGCTTTTTAAAAGCATACAAGACAATCCTAGTCAGAAAGTTCAATCCTTATGAATTCTCTTAAGAAAAACTCGACCCTTTCTAGTATTGAAGAGGCGATTCTAGATCTTAAAGAAGGTCGAATGATCATTCTTGTGGATGACGAGGATAGAGAAAACGAAGGGGATCTTGTTGTTGCTGCAGAAAAGATCACTCATGAGCATATTAATTTTATGGCTAAGTACGGTCGAGGTCTCATTTGTCTTGCTATGACCGACCTACAATTAAGTCGTTTGAATATTCCGATGATGGTTAAAGAGAATCAATCTCCTTACGGAACCGCTTTTACTGTGTCTATTGAAGCTGCCACAGGAGTTACTACAGGGATTTCTACCGCCGATAGAGCACGAACTATTAAAGTGGCTTCAGATTCCAAAAGTGGCCCCAAAGATGTGGTGATGCCGGGCCATATTTTTCCTTTAAGAGCTCGTGAAGGGGGAGTCCTGGTGAGAGCTGGGCAAACCGAAGGCAGTGTGGATTTAGCGCGACTTGCGGGGCTTGAACCTGCAGGTGTTATTTGCGAGATCATGAATGACGATGGAACAATGGCTCGTCTAAAAGATCTTATTCCTTATGCTAAAGAACATGGATTAAAAATTGTTTCGGTGGCTGATCTCATCAAATACCGAATGAAAAAAGAGTGTTTAGTTAAAGAGGTGGCCTCTTCTAAATTGCCTTTAGCTCCCCATGGCGATTTTGCGATGAAAGTTTTTGAAAGCGTTCTAGATGGCGTTCAACATGTGGCTTTAGTGCGAGGAGATATAAGCCAAGATAGACCTACTTTAGTAAGGGCCCATTCTGAATGCCTTACAGGGGATGCTTTTGGCTCTATGAGATGTGATTGTGGAGCTCAGCTCCAAGCCTCTCTTTCCATGATTGGAAAAGAGGGGGGAATTCTTTTATATATGAGGCAAGAGGGGCGAGGAATTGGTCTTGCCAACAAAATAAGAGCTTACGATCTTCAAGATGGGGGCTTAGACACGGTCGAGGCTAATCGAAAATTAGGGTTCAAAGAGGATCATCGAGATTATGGCATTGGCTCGCAGATTCTAAGATATTTAGGAGTCAGTCAGATGAGGCTTCTGACCAATAATCCCAGAAAAATATATGGCCTTGATGGTTTTGGTTTGAAAATTATGGAACGAGTCCCGATAGAGATGGCTCCTAATCAAAAAAACTTAAATTACTTAACAACTAAAAGGGATAAGATGGGGCATCTCCTTACTTTTAATTGATTATGGAAATTATTGATTCACAGAATGTTAATGTTCATTGCAGATTAGCTTTTGTGGTTAGCCGTTTTAACCAAGAGATAACTTCAAAGCTTTTAGAGGGGGCTTTAGCCCGAGCCCAAGAGAAAGGTTTTACCAATAGCGATATCTCAGTGGTTTGGGTTCCTGGGGCTGTAGAGATTCCTATAGTGGCTCAGAGATTAGCTCTTCGTCGCTCTTCTTATTCAGCTATTATCTGTTTGGGGGCTGTAATTCGAGGTGAAACCACTCATTACGATTATGTGTGTGAAACGGTAGCTCAAGGTTGCTCCCAGGTCGCTTTAGCTCAAAATATTCCAGTGGTTTTTGGAGTGCTTACGACCGAAAATGAAGAGCAAGCCCTTGATCGTTGTGGTGGAAAACACGGCCATAAAGGTAAAGATGCCGTTGATACTGCGATTGAGATGGTGGCTACTCTGCGACGATTGGTCTGAACTCTAGTCGATATTTCAAAATAAAATTTCCTATTTTAAAGCAAATCATCTTTTTAAAACTGTACTGTTTCGTAAGCTTAAGCTGAAGACTTAAAGTCTTTGGTCTGTTTTCTTTTCTCTGGCGGCCTCTTTGCATCTTGTAAGTGTATTCTGTATTCGTTGCGTATCCTGAGTGTGTGAGAGGATGGAGTGTTGTTGGGCTATTTTTACACTTTAAAGAAACTTTATTTTAGGGCTATCTTTAGCATCGTTATAGGTGGGCTCTATCCAAGCTTTTCTTATGCTCAAGAGGTGGAGTCTGTGCCATCTCTTCTTAAACCCTCTCAATCCTCCTGGCAGTCTCTTAGTGAGTTCTCTAAAGAGCTAAACTCTTTTGAACATTCAGTTAAAAATCTCATTCCTAACAGGGTGGTTTTGGCAGAAGAGATTTCTTTAGGTAAACCTCTAGGTATCGAGATTGATCGCAAGAAGATAGATTCGACCTTAGCTGAACAGGTTAAAAATCTTAGAGATCTTAAAGGCATAGGAATGTTGCCACTTCCCATTGCTAAAGTGACTGAGAGTAATTTCTCGAAGCTAGATTTACAGATTCAAAAGCTAGGGGATTTAGGCGGGACTCCTTATGGAGTTACAACTGGAAAATCTACCTTTGGAAAAATAGGATCTGATCTCTCTTTTCAAGGGGTCATCCAAGAGAGACCCCCAATGCCCATTGAGAATAATATTATTACTGAGACTGAAGTTATAGATGAGAGTCTGGAGGCGACACAAGAGGAGATTATTGAGGCTCAAATTAAGAGAGATGATTTGAAGGTGGAGATGGATAAATTAGCGACTAAGCAAGAACCTTTCAGTGAAAGTGATTACAGAACTTACGAGAAAACCAAAGATCTATTTAAGAAAAATGAAAAGACTATTTCTCAAATGAACGAATTCGATGAGGGCTTTGTAAAAAATGCTAAGGAACTTTTTGTGAATCATTCGTGGAGAGATATGGATAAAGTAGGCAAAAGACCTTATGAAAATTTTATTGATCGTAAAGATCCTAAAATTACGTTTCCATTTCCTAAAGGGCAAGAGCCCACACCAAAGACACATCGGGGAGGGATATCACATTAGGATATCTCACTAAAACCTCTTCACTTCCTGAAGTGGTTACAGCCCTTTTAAAAATTTCTTTATCTAGCCAAAGTCGCCAAGGAATGGCTAAACGGATTTGGCTTGTCTTATTGCCATACTGAGCCCATGGCCCCAAGGAGAAGAGCATGTGCTCATAAGGCTGTCCTATATGAGCTAAATCTTCTGGGATTTTTCGAGTTCGATAGGTCCAATGAAGCATTCCCCCCAATTCAAAAGAGGCCTTGTCTCCAATGGCTATTTTTTGCCCAATCTCAAATGACGAGTTGTGAACAACCCCCTCATGAATGGTTTCTGAAAGTCTAGTTCGTGAAGAAGGGGTGGGTTGTCTTATGGGGATCAAAACATGAAAATTAATTCTTAGAATCCAAGGAACATCTATCGTATCAAAAATCGCAGTATTAAAACCTAAACGCAGAAGCCGAAAAGTTGAGGGGTCAAATTGGATAATCTCAGCACTTAATCGTCCGTAGTGATTTTCTTGGGTTAAAAAACTTCGTCCTATTTGAGCTGCAAAACTTTTCTTAAGCCCTAAACTTTCCATTCTTAGGGATTGCCCCTCTTCGGTCCAGGCGGGAAAGAGTCGCTCAGAGTATTTAATTCCCACATCGATGAGGCGTGTATCGTAAAGAATGTCCCCTAGAATTGAAAAGGCATCGGAATAGTTCACTCCTTGAGCCATGGCCTGAAACCCCGCCTTCTCCGCAATGGGAGGAAGCGGGGGGAGAACAATCTGTTCAATAATCCAACTGATACGATCGGTATTGGCCAAACTAGGCGAGGTTAAGAGGACTAGCCCAACGAGCCATGGGCCAAGTTTTCTTGATAGAGGGATCCTCTTTCCAGCGTCGTATTTTTTCATGTAATGTTGATTTTGCAATGCCTAAGTCCTTTGCCGCCTCTTTACGATTTCCATGATATTTTTTTAAGCGATCCACAATGATCTCTCTCTCAATAGCCTCGAGGGGGCCTTGAAGTAAAGCCTCTCTTTCAGGCGGTGGAGCGGTGACAGTGGTGTCTCGCAGCTCTTCTTTAAGGAGGGTTTTCAAAAGAGTGTCGGTCACCTTCATTTTTCCAAGCACTGTGGCACGAATAAGAATATTTCGTAATTGTCGGACATTTCCTGGCCAATCAAATAGATTCAAAATCTGTAAATCTTCTGGACTGAATTTAGCCCCGAGTCTCTCTAGAATGGCGGTCGCAATGAGTGGAATATCCTCTTTGCGCTCTTTTAAAGAAGGGACAGGAATTCTTAAGACCGAAAGTCTTTCTAAGAGATCTTGACGAAAATGGCCCGCGCTTACAGCGGTATAGAGATCTACATTGGTTGCGGCAATGACTCGAATATTAATATATTCGATTCTTTGAGAGCCCACGGCTCTGACCTCCCCTGAGTCGATAAGACGCAAAAGTTTAGCTTGAAGGTTAATATCTAACTCTCCTAATTCATCAAGAAAAAGAGTCCCTCCATGGGCCATACGGGCAAGCCCTTTCGAGGGGGCCATAGCTCCTGAGAATGACCCTTTCTCAAAGCCAAAGAGTTCGCTTTCAAAAAGCCCAGCAGGTATCGCGCTACAATTAACAGGGATAAAGGGCATTGATTTTCTGGGAGAGAGTTCGTGAAGCTTTTTAGCAATGAGCTCTTTACCTACTCCTGTTTCCCCTAAGATGAGAGCGGGCCAGCTGTGGGGCGCATAGAGCTCTATTTTAGCTAGGGTTTTTTGGAAGCTTTCTGAGTTTCCGCAAATAAGTTCAGTCATTAGAGAGTTCTCCTTTTTAGACTTTGAAGTCAGAGTTTAAGACTCCTCAATGCAAGGCGGGCCAAGAGAAAAGAAAAAGGGCGGTAGCCTTGAAAACTACCGCCCCTGTCTAAAATTTAAGAGCTTTTGTCCTGCTTTTGAGAAAATTAAGAGGACTTAATTTGCCGAGATTCTTCGCTTCGTGAAGGCATAAATTTTTGTCGGGGCTGAACCCGATAAAAATTAGTTAGCTGCTTGAACGGGACGTTTCATTACGACAGGCTTTGCGATGAAACCTGAACGTAAGCAACGGGTGCAAGCATAAACTCTTTGAGTCACTCCATCGATAACTGCTCGAACTTTTTGAAGATTAGGAAAGTGGCGAACCTTTGTTTTAATATTGGAATGGCTGACTTTATTACCAGTTACGGGGATTTTTTCACAAATGACACATCTTCTAGCCACGGCTTCTACTCCTGTTTAGCTATTGTTAGCTTAAAATAAGGCTTAAGTCATAGTTAAAAAACGACCTGATTTCAAGGGGATTGTTGTAAAAAAGCATAATTCACCTAAGATGGTTACCTAATATGGAATGGATTAAAAAGGCCTTTTTTGCTCTCTTAGCGCTTCTTATCCTCTTTGTGGGGGCTAGGTTTTTTCTTTATTGGAAGGACTACCGTTATTATGCGGATCTAGCTCTTAAAGAGGAGAGCAGGGGTAAAGTTAACCGCCCGATGGGTGAATGGATCAATGCAGGGATTTCAAATCCTGATGAGGGCATGGTGGTATTGACCGGGGACCGAAATCGTATTCGAGTGGCTTTGGAACAGCTCATTCAACGGGGCAGTCAGTTTTTAATTATTTCAGGCATTGGTAAAGGGGCGACACTGACCGATCTGATTAATGCTCAAACGGCCTCTTCATTAGATCTGAGAGCCATTTGGGAAAAAATTATCCTTGAAGCGCAGTCGACCTCTACTATTGAGAATGGAATTGAATGCGCAAAAATTTTGAGAACTAAAAAAGTGACGCGCGTGATTTTAGTGACAAGCGATTATCACATGTCGCGATCGCTTGCGTTATTCAAAAAATTTTCCTCTGAGATTGAATATGTGGCCTATCCAATTCCAAGTGAATTTACTGAAGCGCTTCAGGGGAAAATGGATCACGCAGTTGAGGGGCTCTACAAATTTATCTATGAATTTTTAAAAGACAGTCTCTTCACTTTCTATCTACTCCGCGTTTAACAACTCATGTTTAAAAAAAAGGCCAGAAATTTTGCTAAAAAGTTTTGGGAACTTGCAGAAAAAAAAAGATTTTACTCTTTGCTTTAAAGGGTTTAGCATTTTACATGAATGGTAATTATATCTGCGCGATGCGGTGAAAATTTCGACGCGGTAAGTAGTTAGAAAAGTTTGCCAAGTGAAAAACGTGAGGTATATTACTATGAGTTACCATACACTAACTTTTAACGACGAAGCATTTACATGTAGTACGTAGTTAAAAAGTATCTTTTAAAAAAGCAGTAAATACACAGGAGGGGATAATGAGTAAACACTTGAAGTTAGCAGCATTAGGAACTCTAGGTCTCGTGTTGGCTGTTCAAGCACAGGGCACTGAGGAGAAAAAAGGTCTAATGATCGGAGGATCATTTGAGGGCGGTTACGCCCATTCATGGGGGGATTCGGTTACAAAAGGAAGCCAATTCTTCATTGATGACCTTAACATGAAGTTTAACGTTAACGTGTCCGACAAGGTGAAAGTTGTTGTAGATCAGCATTGGGCTGCAGCATCGACAGGCAACGCAACAACAGCTACCAACTGGAACAGTAGTGAGCAGGTGTTCGATAATTTGACTCTTGATGGCGACATTTTCAGTGCTCTTTCTATGGCCACTCAGGCGGCCTATGTGGAGCATAAATGCGGTGATCACATGACCTCTCAGTTCGGTTTTGTGAGAACTCCATTTGGTATGGAAAATATGTGGTCACGCTATGATAGCCATAGCTACTACTATTCCACAGGGTTCACCAACCAAAAAGATAATGGTTGGGATGCGGATCTAGGAATCAAATCAACCTTCAGCAATGTAGGAAACTTAGAGGTTGCTGTGTTGGAAGGTCGACGTAGTGGCTTAGCTCATAGCAATATGCCAGCAGCTGCAGCTAGATGGAGTACCGACACCAAGGCAGGCGGAATGAACATTGCGCCTGTAGTCTCTGGTTACACCGGCAGATGGCGTGGAGGTCCTTTGGATCTAGGCGTCTCTGGAGGGGCTAATCTAAAGATGGGAATGTTCGGAGCTAATGTTGAGTATATGTATGCCAAAGAAAATACAGATGACTCCGAAGCTGGTACAACTAAGACTCACAACGTTTGGGTTGAGCCTATGGTTGACTTAGGTGTTGTGAATGCCAGTGCTAAAATTGACTGGGTAAGCACTAAAGTGGCTACTGCTGATTCCGTATCAAACTGGAATCTCAGTGCTGCTTTAACTCACGAATGGGATAAACTACGCCTTCGTGCTGCCTTCACTACAAGAAACTTGAAGTTACATGGCACTGGAGCAAATGATCCAAAACGCGAACACGATTTCCGTATCATGTTCGGAACCAAGTTCTAATTATTTCGTTAAGTTAGCGTAAAGGACGGCGGGCCGTAAGGCTCGCCGTTTTTTTTTACCCAAAGGTACCACCCAAAGGTACCACCCAAAGGTACGGCTTTACTTTGGGTGGGATCACCCAAACACCGAAGGATGAAAGTTTTTTAGGCGGTTTTTCGCCGTTATTTTGAAGTGTTTTTTCGCTTTATAGTTAAACTTACTATCTGTAACACTGCTTAACTCAAGCTGTAGAGACACCGATAAGGAGGTATGACTTTGCAATCTTTAAAGGACCCATATTCAGTTTCAGAGCCCCGATTACAGCTAGAGCAAAGGACGAATTATCTTTGCGCTGAATACGAGGGCACGGCCATTATTCCACTTTTACGAAACTTTATTGAAACCTCGCTTAAGCAGGAATTGTCGGATATCGAAGGGCCATTACCCAAACGCGTTCTGGACCTGGGTTGCGGTGGGCAGCCCTTTAGAGGCTATATTGAGCAATTTAATGCCAAATACTTTAGTATGGATTATTTCCAGAATAAAAATGAGCGTGTGGACGTCGTTGCATCGCTCGAGGATCCTGGACTCATGGGTAAATTTGGGACTAAGGCCCCCTTTGATCTCATTTTGTGTACGGAAGTTTTAGAGCATGTTTTTAATTGGGATATTGCCTTTGCCAATATTTATGAACTATCGAAACCCGGCACTCATGTCATCATCACCTGCCCCTTTTTTTTCCGTCCTCACGAGGAACCCCATGACTATTGGCGTCCCACTGTACACGCTTTAAAGATGGCATCAGCGGCACATGGTTTTAAAGTGATTCAATCTCTCACGTTGGGTAATAACTGGGATCTCTTGGCGACTCTATTCGGTTCTTGTTATTTCAAACTGAAACGACCCGGCCTGTTTTCTTGGATCACTGCCACCGCTTTTAAAGTCTTGAGACGAATTATTCTATCTCGCAAGGGGGGAGCCTTTCTCAGGCGAAATATAGAAATGAATGCGAACTCCAATTTTTATTTGAGCAATGCTTTTATTTTGGAGCGTATTTAGTATATTCGTTCTGTGAATTGTATGCCAGTTGGATGAGCGATGATCGATCAGGATTTTCCTTTATTGAATGGAGCAGTCCCTAATGGGATCAACTTTAGCAGGAAAAAAACAGGTGAGAATCTATATTCTTAGTACAATGAGTGGAGCAATCTGGGGTGGAAGCGAGGAACTTTGGTTTGAAATGGCATCTTTCGCTTTAGCAGAAAACCACAAACTAATCATTGAAGTCAGTTCCTGGCCCAAAATTTCCGACTCAATTAAGTCTTTGTTGAAAAAGAGGGCTAAAATCATTTTTAGATACGTTCTCTGGAGTAAGAAGAGATATGGTTGGTGTCTAGCCGCGTATAGTAGATGCAGGCGTTTTCTTGCCCGCTATCCATCCTTTAACGAATTTTCCCCTGATATTCTTTGTATTAGTGAAGGCATGTCCTATTCGGCATTGATGGCACCCGATATCTTCCGTCGAGTCAGGGAATTTAATGGACCCTATATCGTGATTATCCAAAGCCATGATGAAACACAGATGCCCGATCCGGAAACACTTGAAAAAGCACGGCCTTTCTATGAGGGAGCCAAAACAATATTTACTGTCACAAACCGACATCAAATTCTTTTACAGCAGCAACTAGGGCTACCATTGAATAAATTCGCATTGATAAAAAACCCAATTAAACGGGGCTCTCGCTATATCCAGTTTCCTAAAATGGAGCCGGCCCAACTGGCTGTAGTTGCGCGTCTTTGCATCGCAGATAAAGGGCAAGATATTTTACTGAGAGTATTGGGGAAAGCGAAGTGGTCTAATCGTGATTGGAGACTCAACCTCTATGGTGATGGGCCGGACAAGAAAAAACTAAAAGAAATGGTTGCGAAATTTAATTTGGAAGGGCGAGTAACATTTTGTGGATATGAACCTGAGCTTTCTAAAATTTGGAGCAAAAACCAAATAGCTATCTTTCCGTCGAGACGGGAAGGACTTCCTATAGCGCTTGTAGAGGCGCTGACTAGTGGAAGGTGTGCTATCGTAACAGATATAGGTGGAAACACGGAGTTAGTTAAAGATGGGAGTAGTGGATTCGTTGCGTTGAAGGTAACTGAAGAAAGTATTGATGCTACTATTGAAAGAGCTTGGGAGAGGAAAGATCAGTGGGAGCAGTTGGGCCTTAATGCGCGTGAGAAAACTTTGAATTGGATAGATTATAACCCAGGGAAGACTCTGCTGGATATCATTACTAATATTCATGATCAAACTTCAGGAAAACAAAAATAAACCTCCCTCGGTCTGCGTAGTTATACCGACCTATTTAAGGGAAGAGACTTTGTTAAATACAGTAGCTTGCCTATTAAAACAGGATCGTCCAGCGGATGAAATATTGGTTATTGATCAGACTCCAGAATATTCAGAAAATGTGGAAAAACAATTGCAGGAATGGCATCAAAATCGTGTCATTCGGAGAATTAAGCAAAATGTTCCGTCGGTCACGCAAGCTCGTAATCGAGGGGCATTCGAAAGCCATTGCGATATATTGATTTTCATTGATGATGATGTGTTGTTAAATCCCAGTTTTATTAACAAACATATTGTTCCTTTTAGTGACATGAAGCTTGCAGGAATATGTGGGCAGGTTTATGAATTGCCCATAGGAATGTACTCAAGCGAAATTTTGTATGCCCGTCTACAAGACTATGAGACAGATGAGTTCCGTGTCTTTCGATTCGAAAATGGGGCTGAGGTACCCACCTGGAGGGGATGTAATTGTAGTGTTAGAAGAGAGGTCTTTATTTCTGTGGGAGGAAGTGACGAAGCTTTTATAGGTCCGTCATGGGGAGAGGAAGACGATGTTGCCTTTCGAATTCGTTCTTCGGGAGGCAAAATTAAATTCTATTCTGACGTCAGTCTAATACATCTTAAAGCTCCAATAGGTGGCTGTCGGTTGAGGAAGAAAAGCAATTTTCAAGAATGGAAAATTACAACTTCGTCATTAATCATGTTATTTCGTCATAAAACGCTAGGAGCCCAACAAGACAATCTGCCAAATCCTAATTTCGTAGCGCAATTTTTTAAAATATTAAGGCAAGGGCCTCTTAGACGGCAAAATATAGTTAATCCTTTTCGCATGCCTTATGCGTTGTTCTGTTTTCTTATCGCGATATGTTATTCGCTTTTTAGCCTGGTACGTGGTCCATATACAAAACTGAAATGGAAATAACTATCTTTTTCTAGAGATGTCCTGCTAGCAAGGGAGGAGCTCGCAATATCGGCGGGAGGCCCCTTGGCGGTCGAGAAGATATTGATAGGCCTTTAGCCCCTCAGATCTCGCGAATGACACGTCGCTAATTCGGTTTAAAATAACTTTAAGAAGGAGTTGAGAGTCGTTCACACTCTCTAAACCTAAGCCTAATCGATTCATCTCCATGGCCTCAAAAGAGTTTTCAATAAAAGGGCCGGTGACGATTGCATTTTCATAGGCCGCAGGCTCTAAAACATTGTGAACCCTTGCTTTAAAACTTCCCCCGACAAAAGCGAGAGCAGAAAAACGATAAAGTTCAGCCAATAGTCCCAAAGAGTCCATAATAAGAGGAGAAACTTCATCTGGAGTCTTTAGAAAATGGCTAAATCTTCGAAATGTAATCCCATTCTCCTTGCCCCAACTTTTAATTTTCAAAATCATCGACTCTTCGGGTTCGTGAGGAACTAAACAGATCCTCCATTGAGGAAATTCCTTGGCCAGCTTTATTAAAGTGGGTTTTAAGGCCTCAAAATCCTCCTCCCAGAGGCTAGCCCCTACAAATAAGGATTTTGCAGTTAAAAAAGTCCCCCATGCTGGAGGGGCTAATTGAAGTTTTTTTCTCTCAAGCACTCTCTCAATTCGGGTATCCCCGATAGAATTCACCCTCAAGGTGGATTCGGTCTTAAGAAGAATTTGGGTCGAGGACTCCCCTACAGTTCCAATGCACTTTAAGAGTTTAAGATAAGGCAGCCAAACCTTAAGCATTTTAGTTTTGTAGACTGAAAAAAAGGAGGAGAACAGATAGGTGGGAATAGCTCTCCTGTGAGCTTCATGAAGCAGGGCTGGCCACAACTCTCTATTAATAAGAATAAGAGCTTTAGGATCTACGATAGTAAGAGCTTTAGCGACCTTCCAAGATAGATCTAAAGGCAAATAATCGGCAGTATCCCAAGGTAAAGGACGCTGAGCCTTTTCGCGTCGAGCGGTTTCAAGTTTGATCCCCTTTTCACCACTAGGAGAAAAGAAGGTGAAAAGAATTGCGGTTTTAGAATCTCGCCGCTTTAGCTCTTCAGCTATGGGAATAGCCTGTTCCAATTCTCCTGCCGAAGAGAAATGGAACCAATAAGGATGGGGATTGAGCCCCTGCTTTAACCAAGACTCTTTGGCCTTTTCAAGCCTTTGGCTTAACCCTTTTCTCCCTAAAAGACCTACGCGTAATTTTTTAGAAAAGGGAACAAATCCAAAACTTAGTATCCAAAGTGCACAGTAGAAGATCTGATAACCTAAAAAGCTCATAATGCTAAAGCTTGCCCCATTCTCTTAACAGCCTCTAAGGCTATTTGAGGGGTGATTTCGGTTAAACAAAATCTCTCTTTTCTAATGCAAGGGGATTGTCCATTTTTAGAACAGGGACGGCACCACATCTCTTTTTCTAATACTATCGATTTGGGATGATAGGGGAGACAACCCATCTCTCGACTGGTGGGCCCTAGAAAAAGAATCGAGGGTTTTTTTAAAGCATCCGCCATGTGCATAAGACCTGTGTCATTGGCAATAACGAATGAACAGGATTTAAGAATAGCTCCCGATTCTTCAATCGTACATTTACCTTGAAGATTGGTGAGCCTTTCCGGAGGGATATTTTTAGCAAGCTCCTCACAAAAATTATCTGAAGGGCCTCCAAAAAGAATAAAATAATAAGAGGTTTCAGTGATCATTTTTTCGATAAGCTCTCGAAAGTAGTTTAAGGGCCAGCGCTTACCAGACCACTGAGCCGATGGAATCAGTCCTACCTTAAATTGAGAGGTCTGGGTGATTGGAAACTTTAAAGCCACTCGGCTAAGTGTTTCGCTTGAGATAAAAAGCTCGGGCCCTTTACCATCGTACTTCACTCCGAGTGGAGCTAAGGGCAAAATATATCTTTCTAGAAAACGGCCCCAGTTTTTTAAGAGCGGAAGCTTAAAAGTAAGAGCGAGTGATCGTTTTAAGTAGTGCTTTTGAAAATAGAATTTCTGTTGGGCCTTTAGAAAGGGCATGAGAAATCGTGTTCTCAGAGAACGATGAGCGTCATAGATGACATCGTAATTCTGAGTCTGAATCCATTGTCTGAGGTCTAAAAGACCTTTAAGCCCCTCTCCACGTGAAAGAGCTCTCTTTTGGGTGAGTCTAGGATTGTCTTTAATAAGATCAAAAAAATCTTTTCTCACCGCCATGTCAATTTGAGCTTCGGGAAATTGAGTGCGGAGACAGCGAATCATGGCTGTCGTCATTACAATATCCCCTAGACTACTAAAGCGGAGAATTAAAATTTTTTTAATTGCCAAAGTTACATTTCCTTTGGAGTGTCGATACCAAGGAGTTTTAACCCATTATGTAAAACTTGATAAGTCGCTTGGACCAGATTAAGTCGAACCTGTTTTTGTATCAACTCGGTCGCTTGAAGAACCGAATGTTGATAGTAGAAGCGGTTAAATGTCTTCGCAACATCGATAAGATAATGGGTTAAATGGTAAGGTTCATTATCTTGCAGACAACTTTTTAAAACTCCGCGGAACTTAGCTAACTCCAGAATCAAAGCCTCTTCCTCAGAGGCAAAAATATAATTATGAACTTGAGCTAGGATCTTAAATTCAATCTGAGCCTCTTGAGCCTTTTTCAAAAGTGATTGGCATCTCACTGCGGAATATTGGCAATAGGGGCCTGTTTCGCCATCAAAGGCCAAAACATGCTCCCAATGAAACTCAATATCTCGCTGTTTATGAGCTGAAAGATTTCCAAAGATAATGGCTCCGATTCCAACTTTTTGAGCGATATCCTCTTTTCCGGCTAGTGAAGGATTCTTTTTAGTGCACTCTTCAAGTGCAAGATCTGTAGCCTCTTTTAAGACATCCTCAAGATAAATAACTCTTCCTTCTCGAGTCGACATTCTCTCTTTTCCGAAATGCACAGTGCCGAAGGAGAGATGTTCACAAGCGTCACTAAAGCCACAGCCCATTTTTTTAAGAACGGCGAAGAGCTGTTTAAAGTGCAGTCTCTGTTGTTCAGAAACAACATAATACATTTTAGAGAATGTAAATCGATTGAAACGTTCAATAGCAGCCGCAATGTCTCGAGTTAAATAAAGCGTCGTGCCATCTTTTTTCTGAATTAGAGCGGGGGGGTCAATATCTGGGAGCTCAACGATATAGGCCCCTTCACTGAGCTTGGCATCCGCTTTAGCTTTAATCTCTTTTAACGAACTCTCTATTTTGGGGATATAGAGGCTTTCCCCTTCAGTATGATGGAAAAAGACATTCATTTTGCTCAAGGTCTTTTCCATATTGGCTACACTGATATTTCGAATGAGTTTCCAAAGTTTTGTTGCATTTGGCTCTTGGGCCTCAAGCCGTTGGAGCCATTGGGAAGTTTTGTCTAAATATTCGGGGTGACTCTCCACCTCTTGATGGAATTTGATGTAGATCTTAAGAAGATGCTTCATCGATCGGTCTAGATCGTTTAATGAAAGCTCCTCTTCATGACCCCAAAGTTCGAAAGCTGCCAAGAGTCTAGCAAATTGAGTCCCCCAATCTCCTACAAAGTTAATTCGTTCAGTTTTGCAACCTAAAAAGTCACAGATATTAGCTAGGACATTTCCAATCAGTGTGCTTCGGATATGATGAAAGAAGAGGGGCTTTGCGATATTGGGTGAACAATACTCTAATACAATAAGCTTTGGAGATTGTTGTTTTTCAGAACCATAAAGATCTTTTTCAGTCAGTATTTCTGAAAGGGTTGTTTCAAAAAGCTGGGCCGTTTTAAATCTGAAGTTGGTGTAAGGGCCTAGAGCACTAGCCACAGCTAAAGGGCTAGTAAACTTTTCGGCGAGCTCAATCGCAAGCTTTCCCGCTGGCTTGTTAAGGAGTTTACCTAGTTTGAAGCAGGGTAAGGCCACATGGCCCATTTGTAAGTTGGGCGGAGCCCCAAGCTCTTGAAGAATGGTTTCATTTGTAATCTCTGGGTGTGAAAGTGCCGTCGAGATTTGCTCTGCAAGTTTCTGCTTTAAATTGAAAAAAGGCATTCGAAACTTTTATCGAATTATCAGAAAGAACTCAAGGAGAGGTTAAAGAACTTATCCCTTTCTCAGGGCTATAGTTCTTAAGAGTTTTTCTGCTAAAGAGGTCTTTTAAAATCTCACAAGCTCCAGTGAGAGGCCCTAAGGGATAGGGGAGTGTACAATGCAGCGCAGGAAGAAGGGAGTAGATCCCTTTTTTTCGGGTTCGAACATGTAGCAGCGATACGCCATAGAGCTCTTGACGATCCCTCTCAATCTGTTGAATCGTAATAGCCCGTTGTTCATCGCAATAACAAGAATCTAGCCCCAATGAGATTGACTGGCTTATTGTTTTTTTAAGAGCCTGTGGAAAGTGGTAGTGGAATCGGCCTAAAGCTTTTTTTATGTTTTGGCTAACCCCTTCATAGGAAAACTCAGCTCGATCGGTGGTCCAAAGAGTTATCGATTGTTTGTCCTGATAGGAGGTTACAGCCATAGGCCACATCTCGATATCGGGCTCGGGAAGGATCTCTTCATCTAAAAGAAGGGTTAGGGGTTGTACGTTTTGAGGAAGTCGATAGTTTTCAAATTCCAGGGTGATAGGATAATGGCAAAAACGGCTTAGGATAGGCTCTATGTCTGGAGCCCAAGAGATAAGATTTGAGTTGGCATTAAGAGTCCTAAGCTGGCGGAGGCTTAAGTTAAGAACTAAAAACTTTGTAAGCAGTGTCACTCCGGAAGAGAGAGTAATTTTAAAAATTTTTCCTTTGGATTGAACATTGGGAGAGGAAATTTTTTCAATCGAAACCCATTTTTGGTGCTCAGATAGGTCAAAGGTTTTTAAGTGGGTAAGTTCAGAGACTAGTTTTTCGGGATCGTATTGGGAAAGCTCTGTGGCCTGAAGAGCCGCCCAAACCATGAGTTCAGGAGTCATCTTGCGACTACGTCCTATCTTTTTCCACAAAGCCTGAGCGTAAGTTAAAAGTTCTGGTTGCTGATTTAAAGCCACTCGAATCGCCTGTCGCTCTTTGGAATTCGGGGGACTTAGAGATTGCATAAAACGGGTTTTAAAAACTTTGGGTAGACTAGAAAAGTGGTTAAAAACCTTTTCAGGGCTCCACCGAAATAGGCTCTGAGTAGAAGCAATTTCAGCAGAAAAAAGATTTTTTGTTTCAATGTTAAAATGATGAGCGGTGGTTTTGGGCAAATAAAGACCGCTAGGGGGCTCGCTTAGTTTTAACCACCCCAAATTAGCTTGGGTTTTATTTGTCTGTTTTATAGAGGCTTCATGAGAATAAAGTTTTGAAAATTCCCGAATTAGCCACAAACCCCCAGGCTCATTTCCTAAAACCAAAAGATCAAATTCTAGGGGTATATTTTGCATTCCGTATTAAGCCCGATTAAACTCTGTAAGATAGTATAGTTAATATCAAATGGAAAGGAACCTCCCGTGGCAAAACTCTTTTTAGTTCTTTTTAGTGTTTTGACGTGCAGCTCCGTATACAGCGCAACGCTTTCAGAACCGGGAGTTTATTCGTTGCCTATGAACTGTGTCGAGCTTTTACCCGATCCCTCTCCTTTTATTAACTATTTTGAAGCGGTCGGAAGGGGGCTTGTGACTTCAAACCGAAAACTGTCTTCTAGAATTTTTAAGATTTTAGCCATTCGTGAAAAAGTTATAGATGCGGTGGATAGGCAGAGAGATCAACATCCTGTTGATAAACTAATTAGAAAGACATTGTGCTACTACCGCGAGCAAAAAGAGCCACTAAAACCTGTGACCTACGATGATGCTAACTTCGTTTCTTATCTAACCCAATCAATGAATGAATTGGAAAATAAAGTTGATGAGGTTGTTTTTCAGTGGGAATTGGATGAAGCTCAACGAAAACAATTTGAAAAAATTGTGGAGAAAAATCAACAATTGATTCAAGCGATGAAAATGGAGGCCGAGGAACAGGCCGAGGCCAAAGTTAGAAAAATTTCGAAGAGGGCCAAAAATCAAGTAAAGGCTCCTTAAAGCTATGAGATCAGCTAAACCTTGCGAACCTTCAGCTAAATTTATAATCGACCTGGCCCGAGGGGCAGGGGCGATATTAATGAAGTATTTCAACAAAAAGCATAAGATTGAGATTAAACCCAATGCCGGTATTGTGACTGAAGCCGATAAAGCAGCTGAAGCTTATCTAATAAAGAACATCTTAAGAAAATTCCCTAAAAGTTCGATAATTACAGAAGAAACAGGAGAGTATCACGGGGATTCGGATCTCTTATGGATTACCGATCCTCTTGATGGCACCTCAAACTATGCTCATGGGTTTCCTTGGTTTTGTGTTTCAATTGGTTTGTACTCAAAGGGAATGGCTAGGGCAGGGGTTATTTATCAGCCCTTTACCCAAGAACTCTATTATGCAGAAAAGGGTAAAGGGGCATTTTTGAATGGGAAACGGATTAAAGTTTCTCAGACAAAAAAGTTAGATGAGGCATTAGTAGGAACCGGATTTTATTACTCGAAATCCAAATCGCTGGCAGCTGAGATTAAAGTATTTCAAGAGATGAATGAACAAACTCTAGCGGTTAGACGGCCTGGCAGTGCAGCTTTAGATTTGGCTTGTGTTGCGAGTGGTCGATTTGATGGTTTTTGGGAACGAGGTCTTTCCTCTTGGGATGTTGCTGCGGGTTTTCTCTTGGTAGAAGAGGCTGGGGGAAAAGTGACCGATTACCAAGGAGAGAAGACTTCGATATATGATGGATATTGTTTAGCGACCAATGGACGAATTCACGAACGGATGAAGTCTGTGGTAAGCAAAATTAAAAAGTAGACCCCTAAACAAGGACGTTTCAGGTCTCATTGTGCGAGAGTCACATGGGAAAACACTGGATAGTTCTTGTTAATAAGTCCCCTCGAGGACCTCTGACGTTTGAAGAGGTTTCAACCCTTCTTTCCGAAAAGATACTAAGTCGCACCGACTTGGCACTTAAAGTAACTGAAAACAGTGAAGAGGAAAAATCAGAGTGGAAGTTTCTGTGGCAATATCCTGAATTTGATCTCAGAGAAAAGTCATCCAATCCTGGAAGTGATATAAGCAAGGGTATAGAGGAGAAAAGAGCTTCTCTTGACTCTAAAGAAGTAAAAGCTAAAGCGATTGAGAGTCTTCCTGATGCCATTGCGATGATTAACCCCGAAGACCTAATCATATCTGGTAAAAAAAACAAACTAAAAACTATCAACTCCTTCTTTACAGAATCAACACAAGATGGGGTTGATATTTTACCTTATACTTCGCCCAATTCCCGAAAGGGCGGGTGGGGTTACGCCGTTCTAGTAAGTCTACTTGTCGTGGGCGGCATTTATGTAAAGGGGCTTTTGGGCCGCTTCGGAGATGTGGTGTCTCCCATCAGAACTGAAGAGGGAATAAGAGATCCAGCTAGAGTTACCTCTCCAGTCACTAAGCCTGATTTTAAAATCAATAATCCCCCTTTAGCGAAGCCCAATTCAAATTTAAATCCTGCACCTGTCTTAACAGGGAAACAAACTCCCCGATTGCCGGATAAAAGTGAAATTTCTTTAGAAGAGTATGAAAAGCTTAAAACCGAGAGAGCTGAAAAAGATAGACTGGAAGAAGAGGATCGCCGAAGGGAAAGAGAGGAGTCGGAAAAAATAGCCGATTCAAACGGTGAAGGGGATGAGGAGGAGGTGGCTGAAGGAGATTCTTCCGATGCTGAGATTGAGTTACCTCTTAAACGGGTGAAAAAGAAAAAAGGCAAATTAGGTAAGGCTAAAAAACGAATGTTAGCAGAGGATATGGAGGCTGAGCAGGATAAACTAAGGCAAGAAGAGGATAGTAATCTAGCTAACGAGTCTGAAGCCCCAACAGAAAACGAATAAGAGATCTCTTCGCCCGGTGCTAAAACTATGATAGCACCTAAGAATGTTAGAACTCTTTACCCAAAACCTTTCTAAAATTCTCCCTAACTTTCAGGATTTTAAGTATGTTCTAGCTATTTCCGGAGGAATGGATTCTATAGTTCTTCTGGAGCTAATGAGTGAATTGGTCTCGTCAGATAGGCTTGTTATCGCTCACTTTGATCACGGAACTCGCCACGGACAATCAATAGAGGATGCTAAATTTGTTGAGGAGTGTGCTTTAAGACAGCAACTTACTTTTGAGTTGGGCCATAGAGAAGGGCATAAACTTTCAGAGACGGCTCTTCGTAAAGAGCGGTATGATTTCCTAGAACAGGTAAGAAGGCGCCATAATTGCGATTACATTGTGTTTGCTCACCATCTTCAAGATCAGTTGGAAACATTTTTAATGCGACTTATTAGAGGCACAGGGCTTGATGGATTGGGAGTTATGGAGCCTCTTAAGGGGGGATGGATACGTCCATTGCTAAAATTTTCTAAGGAATCCTTGGAAAAAGAGATTAGCAAAAGAGATTTAAAATTTAGATTAGACTCTTCAAATCTTGAACCTCAAAATTTTAGAAATGAAGTTCGTTTAAATTTGCTGCCTATTATGGAGAAATTATCCGAACGTTATGGTGGAAAAGAGATGTGGCTTCAACGATTAGAGCCTATGTTTGAAGAGATTCAGTGGACAAAAAAGGAGTTGAATCGAAAAATAAAAAAGAGCCTCTCTTCCTCTTGGATTCAAACTGCTTTCTGGAGCAGAATCTCTAAGGTAACTATGGATATCTTTACATCTTTAGAGAGAAGAAGAGCTTTGAGAATGATTCTCTCTGAAGTGGGGGCGGAAACCCTTTCGATTGTAGAATTAAAGAGATTGGAAACCGCTCTTGAGGCTCGCAAAAAAAACTACTGTGGCCCTGGCATTGAAGTGAGCGAGTCATGTGGATTTCTTTATTTTAGGAAACAGAGTGAGAGTAAAAAAAAGATTAAACTTGAGTATCGAACATTCGATAATCGGGTGATTTGTGATCTGTTGGGTTTAAGTTTAAAAATTAAGGGGGAATTAGAGGGGGTAGAGTGGCGACACTACCGGCCTGGAGATAGATTTCGTGGTAAAAAAGTGAAGGAATATTTTTTGGAAAAAAGAATCCCCAAGTGGGAACGAAGTTTTATTCCGGTTCTAGCTAAAAAAGATTCCAATGAATTGGAATGGATCTACCCCGAATTGAATCCTAGGATTCTGGTGGAACAGTTAAGTTTTCCATTTGCTATTCAAAAGTAGAAACGGTTGTTTAGGCTCTTTTGGGGAACAATTGAATAAGCCTTCTCTGTTCGGCCATAATGATTCTTAAAGGAACAGCTTTTTTCAATTCAATACTAAGGCTATCTTCAGTAATTCGTTTGATAGTTCCAAAAACCAAGAAGGATTCTCCACTGGTAAAGGTGAGTGATCCCACAAAGCTAGTTCCAGATTGATAACCGATATTGCTTTTAATCTTAAGCCTTAATCCATACTCTGATAAATCAAGAACCTGGAAGTTAACGCCTCCTGAAATAAACCTTGGACCCGTGTTCCCTGGGTATTCCAGTCGAAAAAATTGTCTTCTATTCTCTTCCATTTTAAACCTCTTAAGTCTTTCGGAATGTTTGGGGCAAAACTTAAGGGGTGACGCTTTGGGTTAGGGTGTTGTTTTAATTCTACAAAGTACTTTATTTAATAACAAATTAAGGAAGCTCAAATTAATTTAAAAAATTTGGTTAAGGCAAAGTGTTTAAGGAGCCGATTTATTAACTACTAAACTCTCGGGAAATAGGTTTATGAAATCATCTCAGAAAACGATTTTTGCTTGGTTTTTACTCGCTATGATGGCTCTGGTCTTATTTCAAACAGCGCGAGTCGCTCATAACGATAGAAAGATCACTTTTAATCGCTTTATTGATGCGGTGAAAAAGAATCAAGTTGAAAGTGTGATCTACAAATCCCATGGCAAAATCGAGGGAAGGTTTAATACCTCAGCGCCTGAGCCCGAAAAAGGACAGGTTTTTGAAAGTATTGGAGATACTTCATCTGAGTTCTATACGAAATTGTTAAATGAACACGGTCTTATTCCTAATTATGATGTAGATGAAAACGGATCCATGTGGATGCAGTTTTTAATTGGTTGGGGCCCCATGCTTTTTGTACTTGGACTTCTTGTAGTCTTCTTGCGTCAGGTTCAGGCCAGCGGTGGAAAAGCTATGCAGTTTGGTCGTTCCAGAGCAAAACTGCTTACGGAAGGGCATACTAAAGTTACGTTTGCCGATGTAGCCGGTTGTGACGAAGCTAAAGAGGAACTTAAAGAGGTGGTTGAATTTTTAAAAGATCCTAGAAAGTTTACCCGACTTGGGGGGCGCATTCCTAAAGGTGTTTTACTGGTGGGAGGTCCCGGAACTGGAAAAACATTATTAGCTAAAGCGGTTGCCGGTGAAGCGATGGTGCCTTTCTTTAGTATTAGCGGCTCCGACTTTGTGGAGATGTTTGTGGGAGTGGGAGCTTCAAGAGTGAGAGATCTTTTCGAACAGGGTCGAAAACATGCCCCCTGTATTATTTTTATCGATGAGATTGATGCTGTAGGAAGACAAAGAGGAGCGGGTTTAGGTGGCGGTCATGATGAAAGAGAGCAAACCTTAAATCAACTTCTAGTTGAGATGGATGGATTTGATTCTAAAGAAGGGGTCATTCTTGTTGCAGCGACCAATCGCCCCGATGTTTTAGATCCCGCTTTGTTACGTCCTGGACGCTTTGACAGAACTGTAGTTGTAGCTAAACCTGATGTTCGAGGAAGAGAAGGTATTTTAAAGGTTCACACTCGTAAAACTCCCATTGGAAGTGATGTGAATCTTGCCATTATCGCTAGAGGAACTCCTGGTTTTTCTGGCGCTGATCTTCAGAATTTGGTGAATGAAGCGGCTCTAGCTGCTGCACGAAGAAATAAAAATGTTATCAATATGACAGAGTTTGAGTTTGCTAAAGATAAGGTTTTGATGGGCACTGAGAGGAGATCCCTACTCATTGGCATCGAAGAGAAGAAATCTATTGCTTATCACGAAGCTGGCCATACCATTGTAGGTAAAAACTTAAAAGGGTTAGATCCTGTTCATAAAGTGACTATTATTCCTCGAGGAATGGCTTTAGGTGTGACTCAAACTCTTCCCACAGAAGATCAACTGACCCTGTCTAAAGAAAAAGCTGAAAACATGATCTCCTTCTTAATGGGAGGATGCATTGCTGAAAGTCTAGTCTTTGGTCAAAAAACAACGGGTGCAGGTAATGATATTGAGCGCGCAACCGACCTTGCACGAAGAATGGTTTGTGAGTGGGGAATGAGTGATGCCATCGGTCCTGTGGCTATTGCAAAGAAAGAAGAGAATGTCTTTTTAGGAAGAGAATTTTCTCAACGTCATGACCTAAGCCAAAAGACCGCTGAAGTTGTAGACAGTGAAATTCGTAGGCTTATTACTGTAAATTACGATCGAGGGGTTGAAATACTAAAAGCTAAGATGGATGTTCTTCATGCTATGGCTGCCGCACTCCTAGAGCGAGAAACTTTAGAGCGAAATGAAATCGATCTTCTAATAGAAGGTAAACCACTTCCGCCTTTTGTGATTGAAACTAGCTCTCCATCCACAGGAAACCACAATGCAGCTAGTATTACTATTGAAGCTGTTCCACAGGTGTTTCCAAAGATAAAGTCTAATACTGAAGTAGCTTAAGGTTCTTACTAAGTAAGTTCATAATTTTCCCTCACAACTTTAAGCAATTATGTCGAAAAGGTAGTACAGGTGTAGTGTGTAATGATATTTAAGGTAATTCATGTTTGAGTTTCTAAGTAATATTCGTGAAATTCTACGATGGCAGGATCTTTTCGATATCCTGCTAGTGTGTATTATCGTCTATCGAGTATTGCTCCTTATTCGAGGGACTCGAGCCGTTCAGATGTTGACTGGCTTTGGGATTATCCTGATTGCTTATTACCTTGCTGAGCAACTCAAGCTTTTTACGCTTCATACGATTCTTATAGAGTTTTTCAATAATCTAATCTTAATTTTGATTATCGTATTCCAAGATGAGATTAGAAAAGCCCTTACACAGGTCGGTAGAAATCCTTTTTTCACCTCCACTAACACGATTGAAGAGGTGGGTATTGTCGATGAAATTTGCCGAGCCGCTCTTATGTTGGCCGGACAGAAGGTGGGAGCCCTTATTGTATTGGAACGGGAAACAGGTCTGAAAAATTATATTGAGGCAGGAATCATCATTGATTCCAAAGTTAGTGAAGATCTTCTTGTGAGTATTTTTCATCCCTCTTCACCGATTCATGATGGCGCTGTGATTGTTAGGAATTCAAGAATTTCCAGTGCAGGCTGTTTACTACCCATTTCAAAAGACCCTTCAATTAATAAAGAATTAGGAACTCGTCACAGAGCTGCCCTAGGACTCACTCAAGAGACCGATGCGGTGGTTATAGTAGTAAGTGAAGAGCGCGGAGAAATTTCTCTAGTTCATCATGGGACGATTATAAGAGATTTAGATATTAATGGACTCAGGAATCAATTGCTCCAATTATTGGGTTTAAGGCGGTTTGAGAATGTTTTAGAGAAAGGGGCGGGGGCATGAAAGAGTTTCAGTTCCAACCCAAATTTAAAAGCTTATTCAATACCCATGGAAGTTTTCAGTGGAGTGAGAGCTTAGCCCTGAAAGCTGTGAGTTTACTTTTGTCTTTGATCTTATGGGTTACAATTCTTGGATATCGCAGAGAAGAGTTGAAAAGGAATGTTCGTCTTGAACCTCAATTGCCTCCAGGGATGATGATAGTTAATAAAATTCCTGCTTCGATTCAATTTACGTTATCGGGGCCAAGAGTTATGCTAGAGGCTGCAAATAAGCGGATTCAACCTATTCGACTAGATTTGACCCATACCCGACAGGCCACCAATGGTTTTTCGCTAACTGAGGATCTTCTAGGGGAACTCCCTTCAGGTGTTCGGGTTACCTATATTTCGCCGCCCCAGGTCTTAATCCGTTTAGAGGAGGTGGTAGAGAGATATATCCCTGTTAAAGCAACAGTGAGTGGTAAGCTAGCTTCAGGATATGAGGTGGTTACGGTAAAATCGAGCCCTTCGAAAATTGCGGTTTTAGGCCCCAAAGGGCTCCTAGACTCCCTTGAATTTATTGGGACTGAGGCTCTGGATATTGAGGGGCTGACTGCTACCCATGAAGGGTTGGTAGATGCTGAAGTGGATACAAGCCAGGGATTTCAACTTTCTAGAGACAAAATGGTCAAAGTCCGGGTAATAGTAAAAAAGGTGAATTTAGAAAATTAAGGGAAATTCCTCTTAAAGAAGCAAGGAAGAGTTTAATGGCGAAGGAAAGCAAATTATTTGGTACCGATGGGGTTCGTGGAATAGCTAATCAGCACCCCATGACCAGTGAAATCGCCATGGCTATTGGCAGGGCTACCGCCTATCTTTTCTGTCAAAAAGACAATCGTGGACTCCCTAAAAATACTAAAGTCGTTATTGGAAAAGATACTAGACGATCGGGCTACATGCTGGAAAATGCTTTATCCGCTGGGTTTTGCTCCATGGGGGCCAAGGTCTTCTTAGTAGGGCCACTTCCAACCCCTGGAATCGCTTTTATCACTAGAAGCATGAGAGCTGATGCAGGTGTGATTATTTCAGCCAGTCATAATCCCTATCACTATAATGGAATTAAGATTTTTGATCGTCAGGGCTACAAACTTCCAGATACCACTGAAAAAGAGATTGAGCAGGTAATGTTCTCTGATGAACTCAATCGATATCGCCCGACCATGGATTTTATTGGTACAGCCAAACGGATTGAAGATGCTAGTGGAAGGTACATTGTTTATATCAAAGATACCTTTCCTCAGGAGCAAACTTTAGATGGGATTCGCGTTGTTTTGGATTGTGCCAATGGAGCCGCTTATAAGGTAGCCCCTATTGTATTTGAGGAGCTGGGGGCTGAAGTCTTTACTATCAATAACCAGCCTAATGGGGAAAATATCAATGATCAATGTGGCGCCGTCTATCCTCAGGCTATGTGCAAAGCGGTTCACGAACATCGCGCTGAAATTGGAATTGCTTTAGATGGGGATGCTGATCGGTGTATTTTATCTGATGAAAATGGTGAAGTGGTTGATGGCGATCAGATTATGGCCATTTGTGCTTTACATATGTTGAGAGAGGGAACCTTAAATAAAAATACCCTTGTCACAACTGCAATGAGCAATATGGGGCTTACTGTTGCAATGAAACGAGCAGGAGGCCAAGTAATTCATGCTCAAGTAGGAGACAGGTATATTGTTGAGATGATGAGAAAAGAAAATCTTAACCTAGGTGGCGAACAATCGGGGCACTTGGTTTTCTTAGAACACAATACTACCGGTGATGGGATGATGGCTGCATTAAAAATTCTCTCTATCATGAAGAAGACCGGTAAAAAACTATCTGAACTTAAACGACAGATGACACAGTATCCTCAGGTTTTGGAAAATGTCATAGTGAAACAAAAAGATGCTTTTGAAAGATTCCCTAAAATCATTAATTCCATCAAAAAAGTGGAAGATGCATTAGGGGAAAATGGAAGAGTTTTAGTGCGATACTCAGGAACTGAGCCTTTAGCGAGAGTGATGGTGGAGGGCGAAGACTACAGTAAGATCAAAGAATATGCTTCGGATATCGCACAAAGTATTCGTGCCCAGTTAGGGTAAAATCTCAACTTCTTTATGCAGCCTCTAGTTACAGCCTCACAAATGCAGGAGATCGATCGCAGGACGATCTCTGAAATGGGTTTGCCTGAGCTATTGTTAATGGAGCATGCGGCGCTCGGAGTTGTAAAGGCCCTTCAAAATAGATTTCGTCACACCTTCAGTCATACCCGAGGAATTATTCTTGCGGGAACTGGAAATAAGGGTGGGGATGCTTTAGCTGTCGCTAGGATCTTGGATTCTTTAGGGCTTAAAAGAGTGTTTGTGGGGCTAGTGGGATTTGAAAAGAATCTTTCTCTCTCCACTAAAATTCAAAGTGAAATTTTAAGTCGATTAGGGGTTCCAGTTTTTTGGCCAAAGAGTCCTGATCCAGAGTTGTTTGAAGGCTGTGATTGGATAGTTGATGGTTTTTTTGGAACAGGATTGTCTCGAGAAATTAAAGAGCCCTATCGTCAGTGGATTGAAAAGATCAATCAATATCAGAAAAAAAAATGGATTATTTCAATCGATGTACCCAGTGGACTTCATAGTGATACGGGTCATCCGATAGGAGCCTCTGTCATGGCTTCTGAGACAGTGACGTTAGGATTTATTAAACAAGGTCTAGTCACGGGTCCCTCTGCTGATTATGTCGGGCAACTTACTTTAGAGCCAATTCAAATTCCAAGGTTAATCCCTTTTGAAGTTGATGCTTTTCTTTATGGTTTAGAAGACGCCCAAAAACTACCCCAGAGAAGACTAGCAAGTCATAAAGGAACTTATGGTCATGTCTATGTTTGGGCATCAGAGGAGGACAAACAGGGGGGCTGTATATTGGCTAGCTTAGGAGCTTTAAGAACAGGGGCTGGTCTTGTTACCGTGGTGGGGGAGAAAGAATCTCTCAATTCCCTTCGAAAAAGATTGCCCCCAGAGGTGATGACTGAAGTTGTAAGCGAAAAATTATTTAAAACTAAGACAGCTATTTGGATCCAAGGGCCTGGTATGGGTTTGGACAAACAACAGGAAAAGTTCTTTAAGTATTTTGAGAAAGCCCTAGAAAACAACTGGAAATGTATTCTCGATGCAGATGCTTTAAATCTAATTGCAAAAAATCAAAAGAGGTTCATTTCTATTCTTAAAAAAGCTAAATCGGATCAGGTGATTTTAACTCCTCACCCTAAAGAGGCGGGGCGACTTCTCGGGGAAGAAGTGATCGATATCGAAAAAGATAGATATAAAAGCATTCAAAAACTTACTGAGAAATTTGGTGTTACGATTGTCTTAAAAGGGAAGGGGACTTTGGTGAAGCTTCCCTCATCCCCTTGTATTGTAATCTCATCAGGAGATACAGGCCTTTCAAAAGGGGGTACGGGGGATCTTTTATCGGGGATTTTGGGGGCTTTTATGGCTCAGGGGCTCACACCTGAAATAGGCATTCCTTTAGGAGTTTATATTCACGGTAAAGTTTCTGAGCGTGTCACTCAGATTTTTGGTCATCCTCGTTCTACTATAGTCTCTGATCTCGTTTCACAGATTCCTGAGGTTTTAAAGGAATTGGAATCTATATGAAGTTAAAAACTACAAATTTAATTTCTCTCGATGCCTTAGACTCTTTCGCAGAGGAGGTTTTAACTTTTTTTTCCAAGGGAGGAATCATTGGGCTTACAGGTGACTTGGGGAGCGGAAAGACCACGCTTGTTCGAGCCATCATAAAAGTTCTTTCTCAAAAGAAGAATATTAAAATAGACCGCGTAATAAGCCCCTCTTTTGTTCTTCATCAAAGTTATGAAATGTTAATTCCCCCGGTTCATCATTTTGATCTTTATCGAATGGACTCTGTGACAGAGATGATGCTTGTGGATTTGGAATATTATGAAATAGTGGAACAGGTTCGTAAGAATCAGGGGTTTTTATTTGTGGAATGGCCTGAGTTGTGTGTGGATAAGAAAATACTTAAATTAACTGCAGAGATTAAAATCGAGATCGAAGAAAATTGTCGACGATATAAAATACTTTAAGTAGAGCGAAGTAAACCCCATTGAGATTACTTCGCTCTCATTTTTATTATTAAAGCAACGCTTTATTACTCTTTGCTATCTGTGCAACTTCCGTCGTGACAATGATCGCAATCACAGTCACAGTCGTTACAGCTACCTTGAGTGCAATCACATCCGCAATTGCAGTTATCGCAGCAGCTATCGGATTTGCAAGTGTCGTGGGAACAATCGCATCCGCAGTCACAGTCATGGCAAGAGCCATTTTGGCAATGGTCACAATCGCAATCGTGACAAGAACCTACTTTAGCATTGTCTTTAGAACACTCACATCCGTTACAGTCACAATCATCGCAAGAGCCATCTTGACAAGAGTCACAATCGCACTGGCAGTCAGATTTTCCAGCCTCCACAGCCTTAACCTTTTTAACTGTCTTATGAGAGTGCTTAACCTGCGAATCAGATTTGTGACTCAAGGTTTGAGCTGTTAGCGTGTTTGTTGAAACAGATAAGGCCAAAAGCAATGCTAATAGCCTTGGTAATTGAATGATATAATTCATGATTTTCTCCTTAAGGAATTAAACGATGTGTTGTTTATATAAAGCTAAAAAAAACATCAAACCGTTCGAGGGGGACGTTTAAGAACGGGTAAAAAAACTACATAAGGATATCGGATTTTATGAGTGAAATCTTGCGTGGAAAAAGTATGAAAAAATAGATTTGCATTGTCGCGGTGACTAAAAGTGGCACAACAAAAACTTACACAAGAAAAAGCATGTTCAAATTGGAGCTGTGAATTTTGAGAGGATTCAGTCAGGTCGCTCTTGATATTTTTTTTTTCTGGACAACAAGAATGTTCATTAGATTTGAGTTCAGTATTAATAATTAAAGATTCACAAGAACAGGGCTTTGCCATTGAAGTAAAAAAAGCTAACAAAAAACTTAATAGAACCCAAAGTTTCATAAAGTAGAATTGATTAATTAAAATTTATCGCTTTAATTAATTGGATTCAATGCTAGAGCTTAATTCAATAACTCTTATGGGATCAGTTGTTAAACTTAGAAGGATTTTAAGCCCCTAAAATTTTACAGGGTCTATTTTTATAGGGTTGGTAATGAGGATTTTATTATTCTTTTTATTACGTCGTATAAGTAACATTATGTAAAGGACCAGGCTTAATTCTAGGGTAGAGGGTAAGGAATTTAAGGCACTACACACTTACAGTTTCTTAGCCATTACGTAGGTGTAGTGCCTTCTTAACTTAAGCTCTTATTGCTCTATAAGCGTTCTAAACCATACATCTACAGCAAGTAATGGTTTATCTTTGCCTCCAATTCGACGTGTATAGGTTGACCTTTCACGGGTTTGATTGCCGAACTCATCCATTTCTAAGAGCTCTACATAATTTAGATTGATCGATTGGATTTGGTACTGTTCTAATCGATTTAGTTCAGAAAACTGACTAAACCCATCATAATTGCGATCAAACCAGAGTCGTAAACTCTTCCATTCAAGATCTTTAAGACTTAGTAGACCGTCAGCGTTAGAATCAAGATCTTTAAGGGCCTCAAAGCCGTTAGCCGCCCGTTTATTGTTTTTTAGTAATGTGGCAGAACCAAAGAGTTCAGCTCCACTATCAATCTTTCCGTTACGATTAATATCTCGCACTAGAAAGGCGTTATTTGTGCCTTTGATCCAACCGGTATAGATCTCATTTCCATCTGCATTAAGATCAAATTTTAATCCCTCTTCAGGACCTGATAATTTAATCCCTTCCCCCGTCAAATCAAGAACAATGGGGCTATATTGTTTATCGCATTTGGTACTGTCGAGAGATTGCGATAGCCCGCGACCACTCCAAATATCAAGCCCTACCTGAGAAGGAACACGATTAGCCTTAAATGTAGCCGGAACGACACTTAATAAACTGGACTTAGGTGTTGCGTAACAACTTCCGTCGTTATTAGGATCATCGCAGACACTTGCTACAATAGCGGCCTTTGTCCAATCCCCTCCCAATTGTTTTTTAAGTTCCTTTAGATTAAATGCAGCTGAACGCTTCTGTTTCTTTCCAACTAGATCAATACCTTTTAAGTTGAAGGTCGCAATCAATACTCTCTCTTTAGCTTGATTTGAGGCCGAGAGAACTCCCCATTGTTGAGTTGCATTAGGCTGTCTGGAAAAAAACAGTGTTGCATAAGGATTAGAAGATTGGCTTCCATAGGCGATTCTACCTTTGGGAACGATGGCTTCTATTGAGAGAATCGGATTCTTAGCCTCTTCAAAGAAAAGATCACTTGTTTTCGATCTTCTTATACTGCAAACACGCCCTAAATTAATTGTCAGTTTTTTCTTGTTTGGCTGACAAGGAGTGGGATGAACTGAGTGGTGGCACGAGCAGGTATCATTGTGATCATCTAAATCTGGATCTGGAGTTACAGGGGGAGTTGGATTGGGATTATTATTTCCACCGTTATTAACACTGGAACCATTGCTAGGAGGACAATCACCCAATTTATCCCCGTGAGCTAAATGTGCGGTTACAGCGGGTTGTCCAATAATGATAGTAATGCTGTTAGCAGGATTTCCTGGAGGATAGTGGCATAAAATTACTTGAGTCTCCCCACCCGAAGTTCCTGGATTTGGAGAGGTAGATCCTGTTCCAGTATCGGCCACAGTTCCTGTTCCTGAACTTGGAGTATTTCCCCCATCTCCTATCGAGGGGGTGCCAGAATTAGGAAGAGAGCCATTATCTGTACCTGAATCACTTGGGGTTCCAGAGTTGGGTAAAGTTCCATTGTCCGCAACTGGACCTGTAGAACCTCCTGAGTTCACATCGGACCCGCCGGAATTTGTAGTCGAAGAATCTGTTCCAGGGGTCGTTCCTGAATTTTGATCGGTAGTTGAACTGGAGCCTGAACTAGATCCTGTTCCAGTATCGGCCACAGCTCCTGTTCCTGAACTTGGAGTATTTCCCCCATCTCCTGTCGAGGGGGTGCCAGAATTAGGAAGAGAGCCATTATCTGTACCTGAAGCCGTGCCTGAACCGGGGATAATTCCACCATCGTTTCCACCAGGATAAAGATCGGTCGAGCTACTAGTACCGTCGGAAACTGTTGAAGAGCTGCCTCCTTGACTTGAATCCCCTGTCGTAGGACTTGGACTCACATCGCTCGAAGTTCCAGATGGGATTGTAGGCTCAGACGGACTTGGAGTTGCAGTGTTAGAACTTGGAATTGTTGTTGAGGGGGTGCTTACGGGATTACTTACACCACCAGGAGGGGGAATGCTTCCACTATCCGATCCTCCGCCTCCACTACCACTGCCAGGAATGTAACCTCCCTCAGAAATTCCACTAGGTGAAAGAACTGAAAAGGAGGCAAGATTAGCATCTTGGCTTTGCTCTAAAATCGAATTAGAGCTTTGAGGCTCAAGCTCGACGCCAGGAGCCTTTTCGCCAGGATTAAAAGTGCTATTGCCTAAGACGAGAGACTCTTCAGCGCTTCTCTGAGAACCGCCTTTAGCACATGAAATTAAGGTTAAACATACCCCTAGGGTCATTATCACTTGGATAACCGATATTTTCGTTCCTTGATTTTTCATACTTCCTCCTACTTCACAACACTAAGTTTTTTCCGAGTAAATAATTTCAATAACGGAACCTTTTTTAGGTGCAAGGCCGGTAAATACAACTGCATTTGCGGCTGCATCATACTCGTAATTCTCAGGGGCAAATGGAATCAATTGCTGATCGACAAAGACGCTAAAACCTGTTCCGCTTGCAGGTCGATTTAGCTTAAATACATTACCTCGATCGGCTATGACCTGAGCTACGCCATTAAAACTTACAGCAACATCTGCACTACAAACACTATAGCTTTTGCTGATGCCACCTAAGACCTCTTGCAGAGCTATGTATCGACTTCCTGCAAATTCAACTTCGCAAGTTGCACTTGCTAACCCCACAATCGGGAAGGCTAGAATTTCCGCATTTTCGTTAGCTTTGATCGTTTGAAAAAAATCGGTATATCGACTTAACGGTTGAGCAATCCAATGGGTATTGTTTTCGGGTTGTTCTCCCCAGCATTGGTCTTGACAGGACCAGTCATCAGAGTCGGTCATAAAAATAACAACTAGAGAGACTCCAGGACGACTAAATTCACTGCCATGTTGAAAGATAACTTGGTAGACCGATTCTAGCCCCTGCTCCCAAAATGAGGTATCCGACTCATCAATATTTTGCATGATAGCTGCAAAATCGGCTGCGGGATTTGCAGCATCACTTTTGACAACTTTTAATCCAGAGCTAGCGGCCACAAGATTTCCTCTAACCCCTTTGCTATCAGGTAAAATAGGGTTAACCCCTCCGAACATGTCTAGAGTCGTAACCGCAATCTGGTAGTCGACCGCCTTGCGGCTATTTAGAACATTGAGGAAGCTCTGCATATTATCTTTAACGTAGTCACGCCTAGATTTGAAGCTTCCGGAGGTATCGAAAACAAACAAAAAATCATACTTATTTTCGTTATAAGACTGCACAAAGACATCACTGCGTAAAAGATTTGAATAGACCTTATCTTTTGAATTACAGCGGGTTGTCATGAGCGCCAATGACAAACAAAAAATGACTTTTAGACACTTTTTCATAGTTCAATCCTAAGATTCTATAAATTTGTTATTAATCGGTCGTAGGAGCTTACGGACAGCGGGTTAAAGAACTCTAATCTCAAATTCATAATACACCGCTTATAAGTTTTTTTTCGCGCCTTGCCGAAATAGTAATTACTAGGTCCTAAAAGTATTGGAGAGCGTTCAAGAATTTAAAGTTGTAGTTTTTTTCAAACAATAATCTTCATAATTTTAGGTGATGTATTTATTGAGTTTTTTGAAAAATAAGAAAGATTTGGATCTTTGACCCCCCTTCAGCAAAACGCCTACAATGAAGGTGGAGTTAAGATTCTGGATTAACGAGGTGTCTTATGAACTCAAATTCCAACGTAAAAATAATGGCTTCACAACGCTTAAGAGCCTATGCCCGAGTTGAGCTATCCGGAGAGGTCTTAATTCACGATGAAGAAGAGCTCTACATCGTCCCTCTTCTTAATTTAAGCGCTGGAGGATGTTTTGTTGAGAAGATTCACTGTATCTCTAAAGGTTCTGAAGTAAAAATTGTAGTACGCTCTAAGAGACTTCAATTTCCAATACAGGCAAAAGGGGTTGTCGTAAGAATTGAAAAAGAAGATCGGGTGGGATTAGCAATAGAGTTCACCTCAATTTCCCAGGAAGCAAGAGATTCGATTCAAACTTTGATCTACGAGAACAAAGTGCAAAACGCTTTAAAGATTATATAAGGAACACTATGAAACACATACTTAGACTAGGATTCATTCTAATACTTATCACTCAATCTCTAATGGCCTCCTCAGTTGATAACCGTATTCGAATTAAGAAAAAGAGTAGTTTAAAACTTCCAGACATCTCTTCTGAAGATTTTAATGAAGAGAAACAAACTCTTCTTAATAAAAAACGGGTGACTCTCATTAATGATATTAAAAAGTTTATCCGTGAAGCTAGATCCACCGACCAAAAGACCGAGCTCAATCTAAGACTTGGAAGTCTTTACATGGAGGAATATCACTTTTTAATGGCAAAAGCTCAATCCCGATTTGAGAAAGAATCGATCCTTTCGCAATCCACCAAAGGAAAAAAAGGGGTCGCGCCTTCCCTTGATACTTCTGAAGCTATGGCCTCTCTAGAAAAGGCTAAAGTTATTTACAAAGATCTACTAATCCGATTTCCTTCACACCCCAGAAAAGATGAAATGATCTATTTCCTAGCCATCCTGAGTCAGGACAAGGGAGGAGTTCAGGAGGCGGTGAATTATTTACAACGATTGGTTCGAGAGAGCCCCTCATCTAAATATGCCTCCGAGGCCCTGCTTCAACTCGGTGATCATTATTTCGATAACAATAACTTCCAAGTTGCAGAAGATTATTTTAATAAAGTAATCTCTATAAAAAACCCCAAGACTCTGCCCTACGCCACTTACAAAAAAGCCTGGTGTGCTTACAATAATCAACGTTTTCAAAATTCACTCGAACTCTTTAAGTCAATCGTAGAGTGGGAGAGCTCGGAAAACTCCAACTATCTCATGCGTTTAAAAAATGAAGCTCTAAGGGATATCACCCTTCCCTTCGTTGAACTTCACATGGCAAACCAAGCCATTGCTTTTTTTCAATCTCAAGGAGAGCCCTTCAACAGGACTGGCCTTGAATCTATGGCAAATCTGTTCCTTGAAAAGGCCGATTACAAGAACAGCATTCTCCTAAATGAAAAATTACTAGATCTTGATAACAATGGAGTTAAAAATCCAGACTATGACATTGCTCTTATTGAATCTCTACGCTTAAGTGGAAACACCGAAAAGGCAATTAATCGGTTATTCACTCAATTGCCCAATTACATGCAAGGGTCAAGTTGGTTTGAGTTAAACTCAGCCTCACCCGGAACTGTTAAGTCTGCAGCTACACGTTTTGAGGAAACGGCTCGAAAATATGCGCTCGAGCTTCATGCTGAAGGTCAAAAAACAAAAAATGAAAAGCTCTATGTTCAAGCTCGCTCCTTATATCAAAAATATCTGGAGTTCTTTACCAATGCCACTCACGCCCAAACAATTCGGTTCTATTTAGCAGAAATTCTTTATAAACAAGGGATCTTTGTTGCTGCCGCTGACAACTATTATTCAGTTTACAGATCTCCAACCGCCGGGAACCTGCGTTTGGATTCTATTCATTATGCTTTAAATGCTCTTGATAAAGAGATGAATAATCTTAGAAAAAAAGCCGGTTTAGCAGAGATCTCAAAAAGTAACACAGCTAAAATTAAAGAATCTGAAGAGGAAGCTAATCCTACTCCTTTAAATTCTGTTGAGGCCAAGTTTATTCTCGTGGCTGAAGACTATATTTCCCATTTCCCTAAAGCTACGGACACAGCCGATATTCTTTATCAAGTGGCCTACCTAAAATACTCTCATTTTAATTTTCCAGAATCCTACAAGACATTTTGGGCTTTAATTCAAAACTACTCAGGGCATCCCACGTCTTATAATTCTGCTTATTTAATATTAGACATTCTAAATCGGCGAAAAGAGTATCCGAAATTGGTTGCAGCCTGTCAGAAATTTCTCGCTACTTCCTCATTTACAAAAGCCGATTTTAAAAATGAGGTTGGAACCCTTCTTCGCCATTCGGAACTAAAAAGAATCCAACAGATTGAAGAAAAAGGAGAGTTTAAAGAGTCAGCCCAAGCCTATATTGAGTACACCAAAGCTTATGGGGTTCAAGATGAAGCTCTCTATGAAAAAGCTCTTTATAATGCATCTGTTAACTTCTTTAAGGCGGGGGCCACTCTGCCCGCTCTTGAAACCCAAGAACGATTCTTAAGGAAATTCACTCAAAGTTCTTTAAGAGAAAATATGATTCTTCAAGTCGCAAAGACTTATGAGAGTTTAGCTAACTTCGAAAAGGCCGCTGGATATTTTGAGCAATTTGCTAATCAGTTTCCGGCCAATAAGCAATCAAGTACCGCGCTTCGTTTAGCTGGGCTTTACTACTGGGGCTCCAGGAATGAAAGCAAAGCTGAATCGGTCATGAAAACGTATATTACCAAATATCCCAAAGACACTCCGACTGCGACGGCCGATCTTCTTGACCTTTATGAAAGCCAAGGAGCCACTGACAAACAGATAAGACATTATCTTGATGCTCGAGCTCAACGAGGGATTTCTTATCCCGAATATCTTGCAGCCACTTTAAAAATTGCGGAGGTTCAAGGGGCAAAATCCGGACGGCTTCCAGTTTCAACAATGGAAGAGGCTTTAATGGTTTCGCAAAAGTTCCAAAAAACTCTACTTCAGAGCAAAGCGGGAGTTGAACAGGTCTCCAAAACTCTCTTTTGGTTCGCGGGACAAAAAGAACAGGTGTTCTATAAAATCAAACTTTCACTCCCCCAAAGAAATCTTGAATTAAACCTCAAACGCAAACTATCTCTTCTAAAAGAGATGGAGGGTGAGTTTTCTCATATTGCTAAATTAGGAGGAGGAGAATGGGGGCTAGGAGCTATTTATAAAACAGCCAATGCCTATCGCACCTTGGCTCAAGACATTGCGCAAGCTCCTGTACCTGCTGAACTCAGCGGAGAGCAGCTAGAGCAATATCGGGCAGAGCTTAAAAAGCAGATGGTTATCCCCTTTACTGAGAAGGCCCTTAATTTGGTGGGCCAATGCTTGGATAAAGCCCAAGAATTCAATCTTCTCTCTCAATGGACGCCTAAGTGCTACTCTCTAGGAAGTGAGATTAATGACGAGAGATATCCCGCCATTAAAACATTTTATTTACCCTCTTATCGAGTTGCCGTTATGGACAATTCTAAAAATAGTAAAATTGCCCAAGGAAATTTGAAACGTTATGAATACCCATTCGATTCAGCGGCTCTATTTAATTCAGTTGGACAAGAGAGATCGATAGCAAATATTTCTTCATCACTTCCTGTGTTATTTGAAGGGGCCAGCGGATTTGGCTCAGAGACAAACCGCTCCACGCCTAATCTTTTCACCTATAAGCTTTTAGAAAATCAACGCAAAGAGATCTTAGGTAAGGCTCTTGAATTAACTAGACCTGGAAAACAATCTAATTACGGATATCTTCACTACTTAAGACTTATCAATCCTCAAAAAGCTCAACCCCTCATCCTTCAAGCTATTCAATCTGATCCCAACAACATAGCACTTCATAATTTACTAGGGCTTTGTTACCTGGATTTAGGTCAGTACACTGCAGCTAAAGTTACCTGGTTGTCTCTTTTAGCCCGAGGAATAGACTCTGGTGAGGTTAAAAACAATCTCGGAGTTCTCTTATTGCTTACTGGAAAAGAAAAACAGGCCCTTGAATTCTTTAAAGCGGCCGCTGAGAAAGATGGAGCTATCGAAGCTTGGGCCAATTTAGGTTTCATAGCACTTAAATATCGAAATGGATTTGAGGCCAAACAATCCTTCAAAAAAACAGTAGTTCTAGATTCGAATGATGTCGCTTCTCGCGTCGGTTTAGGAATTGCTCAACTACAGAACCGAGAATTCGACGCTGCCAAGGAAACTCTAGCAGAGGCATCCTCTAAATTTAGTTCAGATCCTTTTGCAACGCTTTCCTTTACCTATCTCATCCTCGACGTAGAGAAAGATCAGCCTGTGGCAAGCCGACTTCTTGAAGAGTACTCTCAAGGCCAGAGTAATCTCGATAAAGATGTAAATTTCCGTCAGGTCTTTCAGGATGTTCGTAAGGGGGCGGCCCCTTCGACGTCAAATCAGGATAGTTTACCCTCTCTAACTAACTAGTTTTTATCGGGTGAAATGCACAGTCGTCCAATATGGATTACTTTCCATCAGCACTAATCACTTACCCCAATACCGCAATAAAAAAAATAAGCTAAGAGCATAATGTATTCCTCTTGAATATGGGAATTCGTTTTGGCACTCTTTTTTGCATCGTAAAGACAACGGTGCGAATCGATAAACAACTTAAGATGTTTCAACCTATTCATTTACGCTTAAATACTTATAGAGAACTTATTATTTATTGTACTCTTGGAGAATGCCTATGTTTACCTTTTTAACAATCTATCGCCTAAAAAGTTACTGGCTACCTCTTGTTCTCTTGTCTATTCCTATCGTCATATTCGGACAAGATAGTCCCAATAAAAAAGATTGCAGTAAAACTTTAGCCTCCCTTTTAACTCCCTCTCGCACTTGGGAAAATATCGAATCTCTTGAGGAACAGCCTATAGTTTATTTAGGGGGGCATCCTAGACTAATGGCACTTTCACTTCCTCTTCCTAAAAACCCTCAAATTCCAAATCGAATTAAAAAACTTGCAGAAAATGAACTTCTTAGAATTTTAAAGAAACTCAATCAACCTAGTGCTGAATTTGAAACCTGGGTCACTTATAATGACTGGGGAAATTACACTTGGGCCATAGCTAGATATCGAGCCCATCCCAAAGCCTCTTGGCAATGGTTAGATCAATCTTTTAAAAACCCAGAACCTTCTACTGGCCCTTCTGGAAAAAATCGCATTATTGTTCCTGTTTTTTTAGATAAAAATCATACTGAAACCTGGGATAAAATTTTCAATCATTATCCCTTAGATCTTTATCAACGCCCAAGTTTTGGAAGTGCGATTTGGCTCAAAGAAAAAGAAGATGAAATTGTTCATGCATGGCTTCCTCCTAAAGACATTGAGATCTGGGAAAAAATTCTAACTAAATCTAAGTTACGACCCGTTATTATTCCTCCCCCTTCTCGAATGGGAGAGAGTCCAATAACTTTTATTGTTTCTGTTAATAGCACAAAAGTAAAATGGCCCCAAGAGATTGAATGGTTCAAAGAAAAAACACAAAACACCACACCCATTCCAAGTGAAACTCAAATAACCTCTTGGCCTCATCATTTTACTGAACGATATCTAGATTATGTAAAACAATTTTCTGAAGGAAAAGCTATTCATTCCCCATTAACAGGAAAGATCATTGACGTTGGAAAGTTAGGTGTCGGTCAAAAAGATAATCAAATTTTAGATTTAGTCGCCTATTTAAAACAACATTATGAAAAACAGGGATTCAATCAAATACAGGAGCTAGAAGTTGTTGAACAATCCTTTCTCTGGAGAGGAATTCCACAAGCTAATTTAATTGCTAAAATTAAAGGAAGTCTTCCTCCTTCTAAAAATAAACCTGTGATTCTTTCGGATCATATTGATAAAGCTATAGCAGAAGATATCTATGAGAAAAAAGGACAAAGAATCACTAATCCTGGAGCCGATGACAATGCTACTGCTACAGCTGCCGTATTGATGGCTTCAGAGATTTTAATCCAACGCTTCAAAAACGCTCCTCCTCTTCATGATATCTGGTTGGTCCATTTTACAGGTGAGGAATATCCTGGGTCCAGTCTTGGCGCACGATATTTTATCAGCGACCTCTTATCTAAAGGAATCGATATTGGAGCTAATATTAATATGGATATGATGGGCCATCGAACTCAAGGAGATAAGATCTTTCAAATCAATCCAGGTGCTACAGAAAGCTCTCAGAGGTTGGCTCAAATTGCTTTGCAATCAGCAAAAATTCATGCCTCACAATGGGCAGTTAAAATCAGATCTTCTTGGGCAAAAAATAGTTATATTACCCAAACCGATTCCACTTTTTTTGATTATGCAGGATACCCAACTATTCTCATTAATGAACATATTAATTTGTCTCGCAGAATCAATCCTCATTATCATCAAAGTAATGACACTTATGAAAAAGTGGATCTTAATTACGCTACTTCGCAAGCCAAAGTAGCTATTGAGACAGCCGCAAAAATAGCTAATGCTATTTTTAAATAAACAAAATTCGTTACAAAACTTCGTTTTTTTTATTTCTGATTTCGAGCGACTAAAAAATCTCTTAGATAGTGATAGCCCGAGAGCAGAGAGGTAAAGAGCGCAACATAAAGAATCCAGGTTCCCACTTTAACCGCTGGAAGTCCGAAGGCAGTTCCGTACCACATAAGAAATCCTAATCCGATCATCTGAAAGATGAGCTTCACCTTTCCCGATTGCCCCGCAGCAATAATCAACCCCTCACCCGCTGCTACGGCTCTTAAAGCTGTAATTAAAAACTCCCGAGATAATAAAACGATAACTAACCAAGCCTCCACTCTTTCGAGTTTCATCAGCATGATTAAACTAACTAACAAAAATAACTTATCTGCAACGGGATCTAAAAATTTTCCTAAGAGGCTTTCGATTTTCCATTTACGGGCATAATAACCATCTAAAAGATCGGTAATTCCTGCAATAGCTACCACCATCGCGGCAAGCTTTCCTGGAGAAAATCTAGCCATCGAATCTAAATGGAAAGGAAGTTGCTCTGTGTCTATATCAAGTAAATAGACTATAAAAGGGATCAGTAATAATCGTAAAAGAGTAAGGCAATTAGGAAGATTCAATATGTGGGTCTGTGATTTAAATTGTTTTAAAAAACTCATCCGCCCGCATATTACTCTAGGCTGCAATAATAAAAAAGAGCCTTAAAATTTAAAAACCAGTTTGTTAGAATTAGAAGATTATTCTCGAATTCCCTTAGAGGTTCGTATAATTGTTTTTATGTTACCGCGAACATTGAAATCACCCATGACTTCAATCCAATGAGGCTCAAGAGCTACTACCAGGTCATTCATTATCTTATTAATCGCAGCCTCATGAAAGATGGGAACCTGACGGTAAGAGTTAATGTAGAGTTTTAAAGACTTAAGTTCAATGCACCTCTCTTTGGGTTGATACTTAATCTGGATAATTCCAAAATCTGGAAATCCACTCCTTGGGCAAACCGCTGTCCACTCAGGACAGGTAAATTCGATATCATATCGACGATTTCTTTCAGGGTTATCAAAAGACTCGAGCCCTATAAAAGGGGTAGTTCCAAAATCAAATTCATTCATGCCCGGGTTCTACAACAATCCAAGATCAAAAGCAATTTGAGCTCTAACACCAAAAAGTCTGCCTTGGGAATTGCCTGGTAGATTATAAAAAAGATGAAGTCCCACTTTAAACAATTGATCTCTTTGAACCTCAAAATCTATAGTACCGCCTAAGAGGATCAGCCAAAGCTTATTGGGTTTTAGAGTCAAATCGCCATCAATAGAGCTAGATTGAATGGCTTTAAGGGGAAAAAGAACTTCAGTGCCTAGATCCACCCACCATGAAGGCTCAAAAACCCCAGGGCCTCCCCCCTCCTCAACATTAAAGGAGAACCAACCCCCAGCGCCAAAATACTGAATTTTTTGACTAACCTCAAAAGGGGTAGGATCTTCTAAAACTCCCGAGCCATCAATATTTCTACCTAATTGTAATTGACGATACGCTGGTTGAAATCCAATTCTCACAAGGGGAGTTTGGTATTGAACTTCTAAACCCACCCCATATCCCAAGCCTCGAGACAAGGAATCCCCTGAGCTAACCTTAGCCAAAGGCCCCTCGAAACTAACCCTTGGCCCTAAAAACATACTGGATCTTCGATAACCTCTTCGGCTATCTGAAGCCAATTTTCGACCCAATCTTCTTTTATTGGGATCTCCAAGCCCTTGAATCCCTCCCGAATTGGGCCGTTTTCCAAGGGGGCGATTGGGATTATCAATATCCAGTGCCCTTCTAGCAGGTTGAACTCGGGTCTCAGCTATCGCCATGCAGCCCATGAAAAAGAGAGAGAAGAAAAGAGCCCTTCTTAAAATGCCCCTCATCTAGCCACCCTGTGAGCCATAAATCTTCCCAACATTAAAGTGATTAGCCCCCAAACAAGAAAGATAAGGTTTGAAACCGAAGGGCTCCCATTATTAGGTTGATTTAAAACTCCCGCACATCCTTTAAACCCTACATGAGCCTCCAAAGTTAAAGGATCTTTAAATGGCTCCTGAGCAGAACCTAAAAATTTAACTTCGGTATAAAGAAGTTGTCGAATTCGTTCTATATGAACTCCTAAATAAAGAGCTCTATCTGCCTTAACCAGAGATTCTACCGAACTCACAAAGCCTGGATTACTCCCTAAAAAATAGAGACTTTTAAAAGCGAGTCTATCGGCAATAGTCGCTCCAAACTCCTCTCGAAGTTGCCAAAGAGCAGAGGCCCAAGAGAGCCCAGAGAGATGAGGATCCGAATCCTCTGCAGTTTCCCCATAAATTCTTAAATCCCCCACCTCTCGTCGCGATCCCGAACAGGCCGGAATCACCACCAACCCCAATGTGATAGTGGCTGCATTGAGATCCGATAAATAGGTCACGGCTCCATAATCTGAATACCCTTCATGAAGCGCATCACCGACTGCATACTTAGTCTTTGAAGTAAATTCAATCCCAGAAATAATGTCGGTAATATAGTGTTGATACTCGTGGGCAATCACAAACCCTTCTCGAGCTAAATTATTAAGTACAGAGCCATCAGAACATCCGACAATTTCACAATTTTGAGAGCTAGAACAGGTCCCCGTTGGAGGGAGAAACAATAGACAGCGATCCATGCCAGCCCCACAGGCTGAAGAGGCTACATAAAAAGCATTATCGCTTGTAGCGCCTATATTGATTGACTGAGAATTGATAACTACGGGTAAGGGGTCAGGAAATGAGGTCGTATCCCCCAGTGAAGTCAAATAGGTGTTTAAAAAACTCCTGTAAGTATTTAAATGATAATAGACATTCACCCCATCGAAGGCCTGATTGACGCAAGGGGTACTTGTAGTTTCATCTCCTGCACAACTACTACTGTACAGATCGGGATCCGTGCTAAAACTCGTCGAATAATCAAAAGGGGAAATCTCTCTGCGACTATAGACTCCGGCACTTAGTTGTTCTCGATAGATATGAACATTACTGTTGGCTAAAGCTGTGCTGTCATTTGTGGTAATTGTAATATTGGGAGTTATCGCTACATCGTTGCCATCGGCATCAATGTTTCGGTTCTTAAAAATCTTAACCGTGGTATCCACTCTTTCGATATCCACCGACCGACTTCTTTTAAAATCAGAAAGAATTTCAGCCGTCTGCTGATCTACGATTATATATTTTGCATACCGCGGATTTTCGTAGACAACCTCAATCTCAAAAGCAGGAAGAAAATCAGGGTGAGATTCATCTCGCCAAAGAAGAGGTTCCCATTGCCATGAGCTAAACTCTCTTCCCATCTCTTTTTTTAAAATTACTCTTATTTTTTGCGCGAGCCAGTTTCTAATCTCAGAACTATCCGGCTTAAAATCGACTGAAATATTTTTTTCTAAATCACTCTCGGCATACTCAATCCAACCTTGCCGATTATAGTGAATACTAAGTCCTACCCCATCAACCCTTCGCCCCTTATAAAAGCAATGATAGTGCCGGTGGCTATGAGACAAATCGCCTACTTTTTTCCACTCTTTCCACTCTTCTTGTCGAGTTGTTTCAGGGAAATTCCCCTCAAAAAAAGCTGAAATAGCCTCCGACTCAGGTTGCCGAACCTTAATCAGATCGGAAGACTGACTATATTCCCATTTTCTTCCTAAACCAGATTCGTAATACTGCACATCGGAAAAGAGGATTTCTGAAAAGAAACAGAGACCGCCAAGAAGGATAAAAAGATCTCTTTTTCTGTTGAGCGTCATCATTGGAATTAAAGTTAGTTTCATTGATTTCAGAGAAAACGTCAAACCCCACGAATCTATTTGAGACTTTATTGTAAACTTGGTTTAAAATATTAGTATTAAATCGCCTTAAATTTAACAATTACGCCTATGCTCATCATTAAATTAATTTATAAGATTTTGAGTTTTTTTCAATCCCACGCAACGCATCAGGGGCTTGCTTTCGGAATTTGTACAGGAATGTTTCTAGGATTAAGTCCAATTAACACCCTCCACTTCTGGCTGTTTCTGATTCTGCTTTTTTTGTTAAAACTAAATTTAGCAACTACTCTTTTCTCTTGGGGTTCATTTGAATTAATAGGCTACCTAGGGAAAAATGCCTTTTTTGTTATCGGCGACTATTTACTCAACAGAAGACCTCTAATCGAATTTTGGAATTTTTTATATGAGTTACCACTCTTTCCCTATTCAAACTTTTATGTACCCCAGGTTTTGGGAAAGTTTTTTTGTTCACTCACAGCTGTCATTCCGCTTTACATCATGTCTATCAAATTAATTACGGTACTCGATCCCATAATCTATCACTGGTGGAGAACCACTAAACTCTATACCTTTTACCGCGGTTACAAACCTTATGCTTGATAAAAAAAATATCATCAGAACAAAGGGGTTTATCCTTTTAACTGGCTTAATCTTATTGGGCGGATACAGCGTTTTCTTGAACTACGAACAATTGTCGAAAAAGTGGCTTGAAGAAAAAGCTACCTTGGCTTATGGAGCTAGGATTGACATTAAAGATCTTGATATCGAATTATTTAAAGGAACAGCAACTTTAAAAAAAATTCAATTCACAAACCCCACTAATCCATTAAAAAACCTATTTGAAGTCGATAATATCGCATTAAAGTTTAACCTCTCTGAACTTCTAAAGAAAAAATTGGTAATCACCTTGATAGATATTTCTGGGATTAAAGCCCATACTCAACGCATTTACTCTGGAGAGCTCGAAAACAACACTATAAATGAAGAATCTCATCCTGCTCTTTGGGAAAAGACCGACTCCGAGGCTTATGGGGAGCTAAGAGGGCAAGTAAAGCAAGGCCCCTTAAAATATCTATCTCAAATTACAACAGGCGCCTACACACTCACAAAGATGCCCAAACTTAAAAACTCGCTTACCTCCCTCAAATATTTAGAGGAGCTCAATCTATCGTTAGAAAAAGACTCTAGAGAATGGAATCACCAAGCCAACCTATTACCGCTTCCTTCACAGTTAAATGAATGGCAAACCCATGTGGCCCAATGGACAAGCCATCCGAGAGAGATTGCAACCACATTGGAGTTAAAAAAGAGAAAGGAGATGGCGACACTTATCCGAGAAAAATATGAAATCATCAACCAGCAACTCACAACTGCCACTAAAAACCTAAGCACACATAAATCTCATATAGAGCCTATCAATGAGCTTCTTAATCAGGATATCGAAGCGCTAAAGAAGGAACTAAGCCTTCCAACTCAAGAAGAGCAGGACCTCTCTTTTTCTCTCTTTGGACTTCATATCATTACTTTTTTAGAAAAATTTTCTTACTGGTCGGAGATCTTCAGGCACCATGGCACTATCGTTTTTTCAACCCCCAATATGCAGCTTATAACAACCGGATCTAATAATCTCACCGAATACCATTTTTTAAATTCAAAAACATTTCCCTCGATTTCTATCGAAAAAATAAACCTTCATAATGACATTAAAACTGCAGATAGTGACAAACCCTTCACGGGCGAGGTTCAAGATTTCACTCTATTCCCCCAATTTTACGGAAAAACATGCACCGCCAACTTTAAGGGACAGATTCCAGGAAGCGACATGCAGGGGTTGACACTAAACCTACTGTTAACCAGCGAATCCGGCATCCCTACAGAGCGATTTGATCTTGTTATCAATTCTTATCCAATCAAAGACATTACAATACGCAGTACTTCAGATTTTCAAATTAAAATATCCAGTGCTACTGCAAGGTTAAAAACTAAGGGCATCCTCAATGGAAACTCTCTCAATGCCTCAGGCCACTTTGAGACTATTGGAACTAGATTTTCGGTCAAATCTCAATTTCAACCCTTTGAGGAGATTCTAGACAATCTCACTCGACATCGCACGACTCTTCTTGTTTCGGGGCAAGTAAAAGGTGAAGGCAATAAGATTAATTTGAGCGTTGAGAGCGAATTTGGAAAACAGATAGCCAAGGGAATTTCAGACAACTTTAAAAAACAGCTATCGCAGATAGATGACACACTCAAAACGCATATTCTCGATAGTTTATTTCCATTGCGGCAAAATTTTAACGAAAAAGTTCAAGAGGCAGAAAATATCTTTCTTGCTCAAATGAGAAATACGTTGAATGACTTAGAAATCCTGACACTCTCCACTAAGAAATACGAGCCTCAAACTGAGAAATTAAAAAACCGACACAGCAAAACTCTGAAAGACCAGGAAAATATTTAAACCTGAAATTGTTTAAGATGTCTCAATAAGGATAGATCTTTCCTGTTTTTCGCAAACTCCAGCGCAGCCTCTAGCTCCTCGGAATCTTGGAAATATTCTTTAGGGATCTTTAGCAATGTCTTTACAGCCTCTTCCGACCTGCCGCTATCTCTTTCTAAGGTAAATTGATAAAAATTTAGCCAAGAGGATTCTCCAAAGATCTGTTCTGGAGCCACAGTCCCTTGGGCTTTTTTAAATACCTGCAAAGCAACCTCTTTTTCTCCAGTAACACTATAACATCGACTCAAATGAAAACTGATACTACTGTCAGTAGGATTGAGTTCATGGGCTTTGATAGCAAAGCTTAGAGCCTTATCAAAAAAGCCCCGATCGAAACAAAAAACCGATATATAAAAATCGGTCTTTTTTTCCCAGCCCTTATAGTTACGCAATTCACCATAATATTTCTGAGCGTTCTCCTCATCATTGAGTAGAAAATAGGAATTTCCTATCGAAGAAAGGGCCAAGGGCATCCACTCCTCTTCATTTAAAATCTGTTGTTTGGCATTACCATGAGCCTCATGATCTTTAAGTTCCGCACTGACCATTAATAGATTAAATAGAGCCGATCGTAACTCAGGTGATATTTCGACAGCTTTTTCGTAACAAAACTGAGCATCCTTGATCTGCCCTGCCGCATAACAAAGATTACCCTCGATCACATATAAATAATCTCTGGAAAACTGATCCTTTTCCTGTCTCCAGTAGCGCATCCAGTTCGGTCTTTCATCGTAAATCTTACTCTTTCGACCCGTCATGGACTCAAGAGAACTCTGAAAAACGCCATCGAACCATCCCTCATAGGTTTCCCATAGTTCAAGAAGAGCCTCAACTAAAGTTTCTTTAAATAAAAATCCCTCTTCAACGATTTCATTAATGGGACCAAATTCACTTGAGAATTGACTATCAAGCTCCAAAAAACCCGCACGATCAGGGTTAGTAAAGCAGAGATGGTAGAGATGGCGAATGGCGGAGTCATGATCCAAGATCTCCTTATGTTTTTCCTTAGAGAACCACTCCACTTCAGCTATCCAGTACAATGTTGAACGAAGATCCTCTTCCACATCAAGTTCATTAGCAAGAATGGCTCTACCTAACTCTCTAGCCTTTTCGTAAAACCTTAAATGTAAAAGATTTAATATTAAGAAGGGGATCCCAGATTGCCTCTGGATTGAATCGGTTAACTTATCTATAAAGGCTCTAGATCTAACGGAATCAAAAGAGAAACCTAATATTTTTTCAATTAAAGCCCTTGCTTCCTTACCCACTCTCCCCTCTTCGGTTTCTGCTATTCTCTGAGTTCTTATTAAGAGATCAGTTACGGTCACAGCCGCCTCAATAACATCTTGGGTATTTTTAATTTCTAAAGATTTCCCAGACTCGGAGGAAAACACCTTATTTCTGCTCCCTCCCTGAAACACAAAACATTGCTGAATCCCTTTTTTCCCTCGTAATTCAATTTCGCTATCCGCTAACAGTTTTAGTTGGCTTAGAGTCCTAAATTGAATAACCCATTTTTTCTGTTCATCAGTCGGGTTTATTCCAAGCAGTTCTGAACTTTTAATTCCACTCAAAGTGTCAGAATGCTCATTTGATTCATGATAAAGCTGCCACAGGTTTTCCTCTTCGTTATTTTCTTTTCGATAAAGAGTTTTTTTAACCGACCATCTTAAGAGAGGTTGCAAGCGCAATAATAGAGCTTCGGCGCACAGCCACACACAAAAAACAAAAACAACGAAATACTGACGATAGTAAATTCCAACTCCCATCATCAGAGCACACAAAAGAGCAAGGGAGGCTAAAACAATATTTTTTCGCTGTTGAATAGTTAACGATAAACGAGTTTGAATTAGTATCTTACGCACAACCTCAGCCTCTCCACACACAACAGTCCACTTAAACTTAGAGGAAACTCCCCAAAGTTCACAGAAAACAAAAGCAACTGCAATGCCAGAGAGATGGACTTAATTAGGCAATTGAATCCCAAGAGAATACAGAGATTCGCCGCTTTTAAGCCCAAAGATGTCAGTTTAACTGTGCAAATCTCAAACGGTAAGAACGGGAACTCCCATAAATCGTCGCAACTCTTCACATCGCTCAACTTCAGCGACAAGAAGTCTTTTATCCTCTTTAGGTAAGAGTTCTAAGATAACCTTAGTTTTAGAAAATTCTGTGATCACTTCCGCGTTACCACTGTTGCCTGTGGAGTGAGTTAAAACAACACCCAACACCGCAATATTTTCATCTTTTAATGCAGCAAGTGTTAATAAAACCTGATTAATAACTCCCACTTTGTCCTTTCCGACAATTAGGACGGGAAATTCAGAGGCCTTGATCAGATCGATCTGTAACCATTCTCGATCGTAAGGGACAAGTAATCCCCCTGCCCCCTCGACTATCACAAATTTTTCTTGCTCTATCTCCTTCTTAAGTAGAGAGCTCAACTCTGAAAGACTAATTTTTTTCCCCCATTTTTCAGCCGCTTTATATGGAGATAACGGCTCGGGAAATCTAAAGGCGGGCTCAATAAAACTAGAGGCCTGCAGATTTGAAAGCATCTTGACTTCAGAGGTATCATCTCCTCGAATAGTTCCTGTTTGCACCGGTTTCCAATAGGTCCCCTTCTTTTGTCCCTGGGTCATCTTCAAAAGCCCAGCACAAACTGCAGTTTTTCCAACCCCTGTATCGGTTCCAATGACAAAAACACCCTTCATGATTCGCTCCTAAAATGATTCATTAATTTCGCATATTTTTATTCATTCGCATAGAAATTTGACCTATGGACAGCGATTCTCGGTGAGCCACAGCGCATGATAAAAAGTGGAGTTATTCAAAAAATTGGATCTGAAAGTGGAGCTATCAGCTCCAAGAAAAGTCGCTGTACGCCCCACTTTCATATCCAATTTTTTGAATAAACCCTCATAAAATCATCCCAATGGCACACCGAGACTCTGCGAAAAGGTTTTTATAGTGCTCCTCAATTAGCCTCAAAATTTATTCACCGAGAACTACTGATCTATGGAATCTTGCGCTATGCATAATTTTATTCTACTTTAATAAAATATGGATCTACGCCGTAAACACGCACTAGTGACAGGGGCTGGCAAAAGGCTGGGAAGAGCTATGGCTGAAGAATTGTTAAAACAGGGGATGAATCTCTCTGCCCATTTTTTTAACTCCCATAAAGAGATAGAGGAGCTTATCGAATGGGCGAAAATAAATAACTATGGACAGGTTGTTCCTATTCAGGCCGACCTCACCCACCCTGAAGAACTTTCGTATTTACATATAACAAGCCATAAAGAATTGGGTCCAGTTGATCTTCTCATCAATAGCGCTAGTCACTTTTTTCCAAGCCCACTCCCAAATACTACAGTGGCTGATTGGGACTCTTTATTTGATCTCAACCTAAAAGCCCCTTTTTTTCTAACCCAACTTTGTGCTTCCAGCATGCCTCAAGGCAGCCAAGTTATTTTCATCGCTGATGTTCACGCAACCCAAGCCCTAAAGAACTATGGCCCCTATTGTGCCTCTAAAGCAGGTTTAATCTCACTATGTAAGAGCTTAGCTAAAGAATTGGCACCTGAAATACGAGTCAATTGCATCAGTCCAGGAACCCTTCTTCCTCCTGATAATGCGACGCCCGATCAGATTCAAAGAGCTCGAGAACGTTCTCTCCTTAAAAGAGTGGGAACCCCTAATGATTTGGTTAAAGGGCTTATGTTTCTTCTCAAAAACCCATACATTACCGGATTTGATTTAGTCATCGATGGCGGCCGATCACTTACTCATCAATTCACAAGTAAGTAGAGATACTTTATTAATTCTCTTCATCGTGTCTTTTCGCCCATTCATTAAGTGCTGGAACATAGATATCCGTAAGATTCCATAAAATATTAAAACTGGTCATTGCTGTTTCAATCATTGGTTCCACGCCACCTTCTAACACCAGTTTCTTACTGGCATTTTCATTTTCATTCATCAAGGCCAGCACAAATCTAGGGAATTTAGCTTGAATATTGTCGTCATTTACCAACCCAAGATTCACAACCTCTTTGATCCATGCAGGAGTTATCGATGAAACTTCTAGTTCTAGAGTCCCGCTAACCCAAGGTTCAAAAAACTTTTCTTTTCTCTCATTAAACTTAACAACCTTTAATTTACGAGCACGAAGTTGAGCTCTTGAATCTCTCCATGCTTCAAGAAATGACTCCTGAACTGCAACCGCAACAGAACGATGTTCTTTCGCACATTCAAGAACTTTATCTCTGTCCTTTTTGGGAAGATAAATAACTTCAGAGGTAAGACTCAAAGCTAATGCCTGCGCCAAGGCAGTTTGCCCAGGAGAGGCTGCGGCCACCTCTACAACTTTTCTCCAAACAGTTTTTAACGTAGTTTCATCCAAAGCCTGCCCACGCAATAATAAACCTAGAACCTCATTAATTTCTTGTGCCCCCGGCTCAATCGATGGACTATACCCTGCCGAGGCATTGGCTGCCGAAAAACCGGCCTTTAGAAGATTTCCCCTCTCTTCATCGGTATACTGTTCCACAGATTGCTTTACACCTCTTTTAAAAGCCTCTGCTGAACTATTAAAAGCTAGCGAAAACTGATCCAACTCTCGAGCAGCCAAAGCCAAACCAGTGAGAACTTGTCCTAGGGAGTCGGCTTGAGAGGTCGCAGCCATCTCTTCTACGTTATTCGATAGTTCAGCCACAATGAGAGACTCCTCAGCGCCAAACTTTTTAAGTGTTCTAACGATGTCTATCGCGGGAACTAAATCTTTTCCTTCAATGAGCCCTTTTTTTCCTTCCAATTCCTGAGAAACAAGTTCCTGTGTAATTAAATAGGCCAGCATCGAACGCGCAGATTTAGGGCTCAATAAAGCAAGCTGACCCAACACCGGGAGTAGTTCACGGTTTGAAAGAGGGGTACTTCTTAAAGCTGCTGCTACATTTTTCTGAATCCCTCGCTCTACACTCCGTTTTCCATCGATTGTTAAATTAGAGTAACCTTTTGAAAACCCATCTAGGTGAAATGGAGTACGATTAAAGTTAACCCCTTGAGCTATCTCCTGAGCAACAATTGCGTTACTAAAGGGGGCACAAGCGGGCTTAGCCACCAAATCAACGACTGAATTAAAGTTGTACCCCTCGCCATTGGCAAACTTGGAAATATCCCCTGCATTGATCTTACAATTCTCAGATGAGTTGGTTGAACTTTGAGGATCCACAGCTCTTCCAGGAGACTTGTCCTCGCCACTTTCATGTTCAGGCTTAACCCCGAATCCAGAGTATGGGCCTATCATTATTAGGATCCCTAATAACAAATACCCACTTTTAAAATGGCATTGAATAGATCTCCAACCCCTTAAGGTAAAGAAAGAAGAGTTTTTTTCTTGAAAAGTTACTTTCATGTTTTATCTCGTCCGTTTTTTTTCTTTCTTAAAAATAGTTCTAAATAAACTTCCCTACTTACCAAAAAATATTTCGAATGGAGTCTTCTGTTTTTTATTCCCATTCTGTTCTGGCCTATCAACTTTTTCACTTCCTGCGGCTCCTCTAAGAGGCTGTTTAGTTTGCGGCTTTTCAGCCGGAATTTTTCCTGATTGTGGTTCAGTCTCCGAGTTGATGAATCTAAGAAGAGCCTTCTCCTCTTTTGTAGGGTCTAAGGCCAATTCTCTAACCTCTGAATCAAGATTTTCCCTCTTCCATTTGGCTGTGATTTGCCACCAGTAATTCCCAGACTGCTCAAAAAGAACTCGAACATGAGGGGTCAATATTGAGGTTTTGGGCCCGCTATTAAAATCACTGTTATTGGAAACCTTAATTAGATAGGTCACCTGAGGTAAAGGCAAGGCCATCCACTGAAAATCTAACCAACCTCGTCCCTCAAATTGATAGACCCTATTTTGGGGAGATTCGATAACAAGTTGATAATCCGATAATCGATTTAAAAAAAGCTTAGGAACAAGAACAGCTCGCAGTGGCTCCAGCTCTACTTTTTTTTCAAGAACCTCTAAGGCTCGTGATGAGAGCTCGCTATGTCTTAAAATTAATGGATTAATATCTGCTAAATAGGCCATCTCCTGGCTTTTAAAGAACAGAACTGGCGGTATAGAAGGCTTCGAAATCCGAAGTGATTTAGCCGATTCGGGATCTGTCTTAATTTTCCCCTCGATTAGAGTAATCTCAAGTTTGTCTAATGAAGATTCATCAAATTGAACCAAAGAATCTGGCTCTAGAATAAATCGCTTATCCTTCCACTGAAACTCAGCAGTGGTATCCTTAGGGGTATACACCGTATCTTTCAAATAAACTGGACTTTCCTTGTAAGCCACCCCCCACCTCAAGCTTCTAGAGTGTCTCATTCGAACAGTCTTATCCGTTTGCAAAATACCAATGGGAATCGCCCCTTCCCCCACTTTTAAATTACTTCGGTAAAAAAACAGAAAATAACCTGTCAACAATGCCAATAAGAAAGCGACCCCTAAAATAATTCGGTCGGTACGATCTTCGGGTAATAGTGTCCCCGCAGGGCTCATACACTCTCCTTATTCTGCTTATCGTCATTCTTCTCGAAATGATTGAATGGCTAGAGCCAAATTGCGTCATTTTATTTTGACCCAGAACTGTCACCTCCCCCTGCTCAAAACACTTAAACCTCTTTAACTCGCTGGAATAATTATATGTAATTCTTAGAGTATACAGCGTAACTCGTGGCATATCGGTTGCTTTTAGATTTCGTGGAAGGCCGAGAGATCACGGCAAAAATTAATTCAAGTGAGCCCATGTTGCAGTGGGATTTTGTGGAGGTTATCAAAGAATGGCTCAAAAAGATCGTAATCAAGGTTTTGGATTTATGTACGCCGATATTACCCAACTTATCGCTAAGAAAAAAGAGATGGAAAAAGCTGAGGGTTTCACCCCTATTCAAATTGAAGGACAAACATTAAATTTCAATCGAGACAAAAGCCCCCTAGTAGCAAAAACTACAACTGAATTTCCCAGTACTGAGGGATTTAATGACATGCTTAAAGACAGGGCCAATGCGGTTGCAACACTAAAAGAAAATTTAGATAGACTTCAATCCCTTCACCACAAGCTTCATTCCATGCTGGATGAACTCAATAAAATTACAGATAGAGATCCCAAGAAAAAATAGGGCCACTTACTTATCAACTAAGAGTACTTAAGGAATTACGGGCTGAAGAGAATAGGGTAGCTTTATTCTTTTGGGATGATCTAAAGAGGCAGGGGCCCGTTCAACTGGCTCCTTGGGCCTCTTACAATATTTTTTTCTAGAGGTGTCTCCTGGGCAGTACCAAGTATCCAACAACTCTACACTCATCACCCTTGGCCCCCCATTAAAACTTTCATACTGGATTGGATCCATCAAAGTTAAAACAACACGATTGATCCTCTTCTTGCCGACCTGATCATAATGCCTAAGGCGTAACTGGTACACTCTGTAACTGCCCTGTCCTATTGAACAGAAAAAAAACAGTCCAAAAATAAAAACAACAAAAGAATGAAAATGGCTCATACCACTCTTATCGACCCCTTGGGTCGCGAAGATGAGATCAGAAAATGAGAGCAGAGAAAAATGAAATCTCTTTAAATTACCCAGCGCACCAATTGCACGCTAAGCTCATACAATAAAATAAGAGGCACAAGAACTAAAAGTAAAGTGAAGGCATCGGGAGTTGGAGTTAGAAAAGCGGCCAACACGACCAATCCCAAATAGGCTTGAGGCCTAAATTTAACAAGCCAATCCAACTGAATAACTCTCAACTTTCCTAATAACATTAAAATTACGGGGAGTTCAAAAAGAACCCCCATGGAAATCAATAGTTGTAGTGTTAAACTAAAGTAATCTGAAATATTAATTAAAGGCCTTTCGTTAGGCCCCCCGAAGTTTAATAAAAACCTGTACCCACTAGGAATCACAACGTAATAAGCGAACGCCAACCCTACTGCGAATGCTACGGATCCAAAAAAAAGAAACGGGATTGCAAACTTTCGTTCATCTTCTTTTAGAGCAGGTAAAATAAAATTCCACAACTGCCTAAGAAGATAGGGAGAGGTAAAAACCAAACTCGAATAAAAACTTACTTTCAAATAGGCTAGAAACTTATCTGTAAGGCCAGAAAAATAGAGGTGTTTTTCTCCGCTGGGAAGCACCGACATAATAGGAGCCTCAAGAAACTTAATAATAGCTTCGTTGAAATAATAGGTGACACAAAATACCAGGCTAACGGCTATAAGAGATTTGACTAAAACCGATCGGAGTTCTTCCAAATGCTGCCAAACCGGCATGGAATTAGAGGCCATCCCTGAGTCAGAAGCCTCTATTATTTCAGTCTCTTTCCTGTCACTCATGGGGTCCAAACTAGTTTGAAGCCCTTTATCTTTCAAGGACTTGTTCTTTGAGCTGATATCTGATATTGCACAATGCGTCAACTTTAAGGTTTTGAGCATAGCCATTTTAGAAGTTTCTGATATTTCGGTAAAGATTGTTCTAAACAATCTTAGTCCGTTGACTTCCAATAATTGACTATGAAATACGCAAGCATGATGTTTACACAAACGCTTTATTCCGTCTCAGAAACAGCTTCTCGAGAGAATCAATACACCCTCACACTAGATGATGATCCTTTGGTAGCAAAGCTCATCGAAAAGGGGCTGGCTATCCCTACTCTGGCATTCTCATCCACGGAGGCATTGAGACCTAAACTTGCTGAACTATCCCCCAAAGCTGTTTTTATTGATATTCATTTAGCTCAAAGTTCAGGGCTCAACTTCATCCCTGAAATGCGCCACCATTGGCCCTTTATTCCATTTATTGTCATTACTGCAGATCCCAATGAAGCTTTTGTAGCTGAAGCCCTTGCAAGAGGTGCGGATGACTTTATCCGAAAGCCCATCAAACTCTCAGAGTTGCGGGCAAGACTCCAAAAACGCTGGAGTGACCAGGCAGAAAAGCAATCACTCTCAATCATGAGTTTTGATGATGTTACTATCGACTCAGCCAACTCCCTGTTGAAAGGGCCCAATTCCATACGTAGCCTTTCTCCTACAGAGCTAAAGCTTATCAACCGACTCATTCAGGCTGAAGGCACTGCAGTCTCCCGCTCCGCCCTAAAATTTAGCTGTTGGCATCAGATTACTGTGACTGAAAATGCTCTAGACCGAAAGGTTTATGAGTTAAGAAAAGCATTAAAAGACGTGGGAAGTTGCCTTGAAATTGAAACCATGTATGGCGAAGGTTTTTTATTAAAAAGTGGCTCTAAAAAAACATAATGTACCATTCAAAAAGTTCCTATATTTTTTTTATCTTAGAAGATAATCCTCAAGATACTGAGCTGATGAAAAGAGCAGTCTCTGCCTACTTTCCCAATGCTAAGATTAATACTGGAACAAGGCTGTCAGACTGTCTCTCCACAGTTAAATCCAACCCAGTAGATATGATTCTACTAGATCTCAATCTCCCCGACAGTATCGGATATGAAACTTTTCAGAAAGTGAAGGCCGAGTTTCCTAATATTCCAATTTTCATTCTAAGTGTTTACGGCAATGAAGAGATCGCTTTACAGGCAATAGAGGATGGGGCGGCTGACTATTTTTCTAAAGACTACATCTCAAAACAAGAGCTTTTGGGTCGTTACCTCAGAAATGCATTTGAGAGAGATTGTATGTTTCGAAAGCTAACCGCTTCTGAACGCAATCTCCTAGACATTTTAAACTCGTTATTGGATGGAATATTGGTCACAGATCTTTCCCGTAACCTCCTCTTCTATAATAAGGCCGCAGAAGTCTTATTAGGTTCAAGCAATTTAATTATTGATTCCTTATGTCCTTTAAAGCCGAATCTAACCGAAGAACAGATCTCACCACTAAAACCACTTTCAAAGGATAAATCCGATATTTCAATCTCAATAAAAACTACGCTTTCCACTTGGAATCATACCCCCTCTTACTACTTCACTTTGAGAGTTCTCTCAAACGATCAGCAAATCACAAACACCTTAATTAAATCCAAAAAACAGGCCGAGATAAGCAATCAGACAAAAGAGGCGTTCTTAGCCAATATGAGCCATAAGATGCGAACTCCCTTAAATGGAATTATGGGGGCCGCAACTCTTTTAGCCGATACCTCTTTGACCAAAGAACAGCTCGATTATGTGAACACCCTCAATCACTCGAGTGATTTCTTATTAACTCTGATCAATGACCTATCAACTTTTTCGAAAATTGAAAAAGGTAAAGCCGCTAATGTATTGGAGTCAAATAAACTTCACTCCAAAAGTCATAGTTACAACAACCCCTCAAAAGAGAGAACTTTAAAAATAGCTCCACAGATACTCGTGGCAGAAGGGCAATTGACCGATCAAAAACTCATAGTCACTATGCTTAAAAAGATGGGATGTCGTGTTCTCACTGCTAATACAGGGGCTGAAGCTATAGATCGAGCGACATCTACAGCAGTAGATCTCATATTCATAGACTACCAAATGTTTGGGATAGATGGATTAGAGGTGACTCGAAGGTTAAGAAAACTACCACAGTATGAATTCACCCCCATTATAGCCATGACAAATTTTATATTTCCAAGCGATATAGAGCGATGCTTCGAAGCTGGAGTAAATGACGTTTTGATAAAACCTTTTAAAAAAGCGGATCTAGAACAAAGACTCCTTAAATGGACAACTCTCCCACAAATTTCAATACCTAATGCGAGAGGAGAGTTCTTAGACGAGAACATGGTAAAATCATGGAAGGAATTGGCTGCTGATAGCTCAGATGCCTTTGAAAAAGAGTTTTTAGCTCTCTTCTTTAACACCTCTAAAGAGATTATCCTTGAAGCTAAGACAGCTATCCAAAACCAGGATAAGTTAACATTAAAGAGATTACTCCATCGATTCAAGGGAAGCGCAGGCCATCTTGGGGCTATCCGATTAGCGAACTATCTAGAGCAAAGTGAACTTTTCTTGAACGAAGGAAATTCTATTCCAGACACCCTCATTCCTACCCTTGAAAATGAAATTAAACACCTCAATACAATATTTAATGCGCCACAGGCGCCTCGCTTTGGGGCTCATTAGAGAGGACAGAAACAATCTCCTCTGTCTCTCCTAGACTAATTTGATACCTCTCGGCCTTTCGATAAAGCGTCGCTCGATCGATACCAAGGATTTGAGCTGCGCGGGTTTTATTAAAATGGGTACTCTTAATCACCTTTAAAATGTGTCTTTTTTCAAGCTCCTCAATTGAAATCAAGGTTTCCTCTTGTGGGACCGGCATTAAAGTCCTTTGAAGAAATGGAACTTTAACCTCAGAAGCCGCAATAGAATTTTCAGACTCTCTTTGAAGCGAAAAGTCCTCTGGATACAACACGGCTCCATGAGTCATTGCAACGGCACGCTCAATAGCATGTTCTAATTCGCGGATATTTCCAGGCCAAGAATAATTAAGAAGCCGCTCAATAGCAGTCTCCGACAAACAACACTTTCTCCCATCTCTGAGGTTTTTATTAATAAAATACTGAGCTAATGGAATAATGTCTCCAAGTCTTGCTCGTAGCGACGGAAGTTGCAATGTCAGAACTTTTAACCGATAGAAAAGATCCTCTCTGAACTTTTCTTCCTGCACCATTTTCGCAAGATTTCGATGAGTGGCAGCAATAATCCTTACATTAGTTCTTCGATTCTCCACACTGCCCACAGGTTTAAATTCCCCCTCTTGTATCACCCTGAGGAGCTTGACCTGGAGACCAAAGGAGACATCTCCTATTTCATCTAAAAAGAGAGTCCCTCCATTAGCCTCTTCAAAGAGCCCCTTCTTATTTCCAATCGCTCCAGTAAACGATCCTTTAATATGGCCAAACAGTTCCGATTCAAGGAGGGTTTCTGTAATGGCCCCACAGTTCACCGTTATAAATCGATTATTTTTTCTTGAGCTGTGCTCATGAATGGCCTTTGCAATAAGCTCTTTTCCAGTTCCACTCTCGCCCCAAATCAGAACATTGCTGTCACACATTCCGGCTAGAGCTACGTTTTTGTAGACCTCAACCATTTGAGAAGAGCGCCCTATCAATCCATAATCCGGCGATTCTATAGTTCTAATTAAACCTGGGGGTTGATTCCTTTGGGAAAAAGCTCTCTCTAAGATTGTAAAGAGTAAGTCGGCCTGAACAGGTTTCCCCAGATAATCAAAGGCCCCTTGCGAAATAGCTTCATAAGCACTGGTTAGACTCCCCCTTCCTGTCATAAAAATAATAGAAGGGGGGGTAGGCTGAGTAGATAATTTGGGCAGGAGTTCTAATCCGCTATAAGGCTTCATCTCAATGTCAGATAGGATTACTTTTACAGGCTCCTGATGATAGGCCTGAAGTGCTTCAGGTACGCTTCCCACCGAAATCACCTGATATCCCTTACTCTCAAGCATTTTTCCAATGAGCAAACGAGTTAGTTGATCATCTTCGACTAAAATAACTTTATTATTGATCACGATTTCACCCCCAAAGCTGTTACATAATCTTTGTACACAGAAGACTTCGAGAGAACTACTGATCGATTCTGATATTTCGGAAAGTTTTTCAAACCGCTTTTCGCAACAAGTTAATTCTACGAAGTTGCAAAAGACCACATCCCCCCCCCTCTTCTGCAAATCCGAGAGCTAAATCTATTGGCAAAGAAATTGCTTTGCTCTTTTAATAAGAACAGGCTCACCTAACCCCATTACCCTGTTCCCGAGTGGTGTAGTTTGGCCCTCACAATTGAATTGGAGCACCTAGCTTCACAAACGGGTCTTGATGAGACCCCCCCTTTTTTACTCATCAAGACCCGTTTATTTTTTGTTTTCTCAACGTTTCTCCGATAACATTTTAAATTACTCACTTATTGAGGAGGTTTTTTTGTTAATGCAATTCATTGCAATAGGGGTATTCGCAGGTGTTTTCTCAGGAATGTTCGGCATCGGGGGAGGAATAATTATCGTCCCGGCTCTTATCTATCTTTTTAAAATGCCTCAACATACCGCAACTGGAACTTCCTTAGTCGCGCTGCTGTTTCCAGTCGGCTTGCTTGCGGTGTGGGAATATTATTGCATCGGTAAAATTACAACCGATAATATAAAGTGGGGCCTTCTAATTTCTATAGGCCTATTTATTGGAGCGTTTCTTGGAGCCAAACTCGCAGTTCAGCTCCCTGAAACTATACTTAGACGTAGCTTCTCAGTTCTTTTAGTGCTCATGGCTATTAAAATGTGGAGTTCCAATTAGTGAGTGCAGCTCTCACCGTGAACATGGTCATGTTCCATTTCGCTATCGGCGATCTCTTCTGCCGTAGCCTCACGAGCCTCTTTAACCTCGACTGAAAAGAAGAGGTCCATGCCAGAAAGCTCATGATTACCATCTAGAGTCGCATGATTATCTGCTAACTTAATTACAGTAAAAGGATGGTAGTAACCTTCTGAAATCTCAATTTCCACCTCTAAACCTACGGCTACTTTTTGATTCTCTGGAAATTGATCTAAAGGGACCTCAATCACAAGATTTGCTTCCCTAGCCCCATAAGCTTCAGCGGCAGGAACATTGATCTCTTTCTTATCCCCTTTTTTAACCCCCTTCATTCTTGACTCAAGACCCGGGATGATTTGATTCGAGCCCTCGATATAACGCATGGGTTCTCCATCTGCCTCTCTCGAATTGTCCAAAACTTCTCCTTGGCCATTTTTTAATAAGTAATCAAATTCAACTAAGCGACGTGACATAGTTTCTCCCTGATTAATTGAATAAAGAGCTCAATCTTCAAAAGGTTTAAGAGTACACACTTAGGAAAAGGGAGAAAAGGAAAAAAAAGCTTTTTACTTAAGCCCGAAAACAAGGGCTAAGGTAGAGGTGAAAGTTCGAGTTTTAATTGCAGAGGAAGGCTCAGCCACATTTTGAATGTTAGCAAACCCTATATCATAACGCAGATCTACCCCCACAGCCAGTTGTGGATTAGCCCAAAACCCTAGCCATCCACCCAACGAAACCCCAAAGTCATTGGCGAAATTTCCCTTAATCGCTGAATCAACACCACTCACCTGCTGATTAGCAGAGACCATCATTCCGGCAAGATAAGGGCCCGCTTTTAACTGAAACTCCCGAAATGGGCTCCACTTCACATATATAGGAAATTCTAAATAGGACAAATCGTACTGCATCACCGAAGTCGGCGTCTTATTCTGATAACTCTTTTGTGTGTACAACATATCAAGGCCCAGACTTATCTGACTCATGATCTTGTAATCCACACCAAAGCCAAAGGCCAAACCTGTCTGACCCGTGAGACTTCCAGCCCCCTCACTCTTATGGTTTGTAAAACTAAATCCTCCATATAACAGCCCCGATAGCTTCTTTAGGGCTCCGCTGCTCATTCGCCTTTCACCAAAAGAGGATTGGCTGAATAGAATCAGCATAAAAACTAGTATGTACTTCATATTACGCAAGGAGACCTCTTCCATTAATATATCGGCATAAACCTCGAACCCCATAACAATGCAACGCGCACACTTTATCCCATTGGGTTGTTTTTAAAATTGAACGAGAATATACTAGATTGCATAGAGTTTTTTAAAGAGCGCTGGGTTCTTTAAGAATTTTACCTAATCCTTTGTTTTTAGAAGAGTTTATTTTCTAAAGGCTTTCTATAGGAGACTGGCGTATGCTGACTGATAAACCGTGGCACCGTTCCACATCATCTTTTTCTGAATCCCTAATAACCACCCGCTTAATGAGATCAAGCAATGGAGCTCAAAGCACAATACCGATTTCAGAATATTTCGGAGAGCTCACATTTGGGCTCGGTCAAATGCGAGAAAAACTTCCCAAAGACATCTATCACAATCTCGTTAAAGCTTTAGATCAGGGGAAAAAATTAACTTCTGAAACTGCTGAAGCCATTGCAACTGTCATTAAAGAATGGGCAGTCCAAAAAGGGGTGACACATTTTTGCCATTGGTTTCAACCCATGACAGGTTTGACCGCCGAAAAACATGATGCTTTTATCTCAATACAGCATTCAAATCATTCAGAACTCACAGTGATTGAACGCTTTACCGGCGGCCAACTAATTCAAGGAGAGCCTGATGCCTCGAGTTTTCCCTCGGGAGGAATGAGATCTACCTTCGAAGCCCGAGGATATACCGCTTGGGACCCCTCTTCTCCTATCTTTATTATTGATGGAGATCACGGAAAAACCCTATGTATTCCTTGCGTCTTTTTTGGCTACCACGGGGAGGCTCTTGATAACAAAACGCCACTGCTCAGATCCTGCCAAACACTCTCTTACGAGGCAGTTGAATTTTTGAAATGCATTGGAGATCTAGATGCCAAGACAATCACAGCGACACTGGGACCTGAACAAGAATATTTCTTAATCGACAAAAACCATGCAAATGCTCGTCCTGACATCATTATGACAGGGCGAACACTTCAAGGGGCCTCCGCTCCACGTGGGCAACAATTGGAAGATCACTACTTTGGATCAATCCCTGCCCGCGCTAAAGCCTTCATGGTGGATCTTGAATACGAGCTTTACCGTTTAGGAGTTCCTGTAAAAACTCGTCACAACGAAGTGGCTCCAAGCCAATTCGAGTTAGCCCCCATTTTCGAAAATGTAAATATTGCAGCTGATCATAATACACTCACGATGGAAACAATGAAGAGAGTCGCAGGCCGACACGGTCTTGTGTGTCTGATCAATGAAAAACCATTCGCCGGAATTAACGGAAGTGGAAAACACTGCAATTGGAGTATCTCTAACGATAAAGGGGAAAATCTTTTAGATCCTGGAACCACTCCCCATCAGAATTTAAGATTTCTAGCTGTTATGTCGATTGTTCTCCAAGCCGTTAACCGACATGCGGATGTCTTAAGAGCGGCTATTGCCTCTCCCGGAAATGACCACCGATTAGGTGGCAATGAAGCGCCTCCAGCCATCATCTCTGTATTTCTGGGCTCAATGTTAGATAATATTTTTAACTCAATTGAAAAGGGGGAGGCAAACCAAGCAACTGAAGCACAAATTATCAATCTTGGTGTGGGTCATATTCCAAATATTTCGAAAGACTACACCGATAGAAACCGCACGAGCCCCTTTGCATTTACAGGAAATAAATTCGAATTTCGTGCTGTAGGATCCTCTGCAAATGTCTCAGTCCCTGTCAGCATACTTAATGCAGCCGTAGCTGAATCTTTTCGAGATGCAACCACTCGACTCAAAGACCTCTTAGCCAAGAAAAAAAATCGTGATGAAGCCATTATGGAATTGGTTCGCTCGCTTACAGTCGAACATAAATACATTCGCTTCGAGGGCAATAACTACTCCGAAGAATGGAAAAAAGAGGCTACAAAGCGTGGGCTACCAATTCTTAACACAACTGCCGAGGCTTTAGAGGTTCTCCACAATGATAAGGCGACTGAGTTTTTAGTTACCACTAAAGTACTTACTCGTGCAGAGATAGAATCTCGTTACCATATTGCTGTCGAGAGATATAACAAAACTCTTGAGATTGAACTAAGATCTCTTAGCGAATTGGCAAGCGTCTTTATTGTTCCTGCGCTAGAAACTCAGATTCGAGACTCAGGAAAAACTCTCGCTGTGTTAAAAACAGCGGGCGCTAAAACCTTGCAATCAAAGCGGCTGGAATCAATGGAGGCTTCACTTGAGGCGATACTTAAATACCATTCGGCTCTCATAGTAGGTCTAGATGCTTTAAGTTCCAAAGGAGATGAGGCCCAAATGATGAAAGTTATTGCCACTGAACTCACCCCACTCGCAGCCCAATTGAGACAAGTTTGTGATGAAGTTGAGAGATGCGTTTCAGATGCTCTATGGCCACTCCCCAAATACCGAGAGATTCTCTTTATGAATAACCAAGCTTAAACAATGACTAAGCAGAGCTCGCTGCCCCCCAATGAAAGAAATTATCTACTTGGTGCGATTCTTTCTAAATAACGGCTAGATGTTACGAATTGGCCGTTCAGTTTTATCGCTTGGTGCGAATCAAGAAAATCCCAGGGCCGTTAAAGGGACAATTGCAACGAGCAGCTTCAAGTGTGGCTTTAAACTTGGCTGAAGGTTGGGGACGAGCCACTCCTGCGGATAGGCGAAGGTTCTTCCAAATCGCTTTTGGAAGTCACAGAGAGGTACAGGCCATTATTCAACTTGAACCTGATGAATTTAACGAAGAGGAACGAGATATTTTGGACCCTCTAGCTGCCAGCGTCTTCAAACTCTTGCGCAATTGCCGGGTGCCTTGACCGCAACCCGGTATGCCGGTTTTGCCTCGATGCCGAAATCAGATATCCACTACGCTGGGACCTACAAATAAAAGAAAGAGCACTTGGTGCGGTCGACTTATGAATCAATATGAGATGTGCATTACAATTGGGAATAATGGGCTTAGTGCTTTTCCTTGTTCGATTTGCCTTTTTTAGGAGGGGTGGAAATAAGCTGGGGAGCAGTAGACTGGCCTTGTTTGTGAAATACATAAGAAAAAGTAGCGTATACAGGCTTGTCAGTGGGAGGGGGTGGAAATTCGAATTTCTGAACCTTATTAACAATGCACTCTCCCAGCTCCTTATTGTCCATATTGGAATTTATCACTTGAGGAGAAATGACCTTACCTTCAGGGGATATGTGCCAGTCAATCAAAACTCTACCCATAATAGTCGCATTGGGAGTTTCCAAATGTTTCAAATAGCAGTCTTGAATTTCCGGGTTGTATTTGACGATTGTGTTTCTGACCTGGTTTTGTTCGTACGGAGTTTTCATTTCTGTTTTTTTTGAGTCTGAAGAAACATTAACTGGGACTAAACTTGGGTGAATCGAGTTGCTTTGTTTCCCTTGCCCGATAAATTGAGCTATTAATAGAGTCGAACAAAAAATTGAAAGCCCCAAAATGACGTAGTTTTTTGCTGTTCGCTAAGCATAATAAAATTAAACCCTCTTCTTAGTAGAAAGTAAATAGCGTGAGAAAATCTACAATTTACTAGAAAATAACGGTGAGACACCTAGCAGCTATGGGGTTCGCTTATAGACATAGGCGGCGCCACTATTACTAATAGAGGACGTAGTATCATTATTTGAAGTGGTGCCATTGGTAATGGTCGTTTGGTTAGAGTCTTCGTAGAGAGCCCCCACCACAATCGTATCGCTGTCGATGGAGACCATAAGACCAAAGGAGTCATCAGCCCCAGCATTACTTGTTAAAATCGGTATCTACATATAGCGTAGAGGCAGTAACTGCGATAACCACCGCAGATTTTTTGTTGTTTGGGTTATTAGCCGTAGCTACGGCTGCTCCCGAAATATAAAGATTAGTTCCATCGGTAACCATGGAGGTTGGAGTTAAGTCATCATAGCCATCTAAGTTAACAGCATTCCAAGAGGTAATG
>SXGT01885345.1_pt1 | contig 93563 bp, 85 predicted proteins | sample 3176221 | NCBI WGS metagenome assembly SXGT01 (sample SAMN11356862, study PRJNA531348) | freshwater metagenome | isolation source: freshwater sample F1-120 | place: China: Fuxian Lake, Yuxi | collected 2017-12-25 | reverse complement strand
GGCGAGCATCGCCACGGCGATGTCGGGCGTCATCGGCATGTAGATGCACACCGTGTCGCCTCGCCGGACACCGCGTGCACGGAGCGCGTTGGCCATGCGACAGGTGCGGTCGAGGAGCTGGCCAAAGCTCAGCCGTTCGTACACGCCGGGCTCGTTCTTCGCCCAGATCAAGGCCACCTTATCCGCTGGGTGACGATCCAGGCAGTTGGCGGCGAGGTTGAGCGCGCCCCCGTCGAACCAGCGCGCGTCGGGACCGGCGCCCTCCACCACCCGCACGAAGGGGCGCATCCACAGGAGCCGGTTCGCCTCGCGGGCCCAGAAGTCCGCCGGGTGATCCACGCTCTCGCGGTAGAGACGGGTGTAGTGCTCCGGGCCACGCACCGTCGCGCCCGCGGCGAAGTCCGCCTTTACCGGCACCACCGCTAGGCTCGCAGCGCCACGTTGAGGGTGGTGCGGTAGCTGGCGGGGTCGGGGCCTGACTCGGGGCCCACCTCGTACACCTCCCACATGTCGCCCGCTTTCTGGAGCCCCTGCGCGTCGATCCACGCCATGAATGCGGGCCAGGTGGTGCTCAGCTGCTCGTAGGGACCCTTCAGCAAGGCCCGGACCACACGGGTGGCTCGTAGCTTGCCCGGCTTCACGCGCCCCTGCTCGGCGACCGGTCGCGACACGGGCACGCAGATCTCGAAGTCGAAGAGGGCCGGGTCGACCCGGAAGTGATGCGTGAGCCAGGCCCCGGCCGGGGCGATGCCCTGCGCGCCGAGCACGCCAAAGATCTCCATGATGCCCGGGCCCATCACCTCGCGAATCTGCTCGCGCGGGATGCACAGGCGCACGGAGGCGACGTCTTGCCCGGGGCTATCGGCGATCTCGGGGTTCTCGAACACGGGCGCTCCAGGGATGCGCGCCTCGTAGCGCCCCTAGCCCCCCAGAGCGAGCCGCCAGCGGAGGTACAGCTGGAAGTCCTCGGGCTCCATGCCCCAGTCCGCCACGTAGCGCACGGCCATCGCGAGCTGGCTGCGCTTACCCGTGGGCACCCATGCGCCAGCGTCGGCGGTGAAGCCGGGCCAGGGCATGAAGATGGCCCCGCTGTTGCCGTAGGAGCCCAGCCCGAGGCCTACCCAGGGCGCGAGGTCGACGAAGAGGCTCGAGCGCTTCACCGGCACGGAGAAGCCGATCGCGGTGTCGAGCAGGCCCCAGTAGGAGGGCAAGTACTCGGGCGTCACGAGGAGGGCAATACGATAACTTAGGGTTCCCCAGGGTTTTGGCCAGCGCCACTCCGCCTCGGGTCCCAGCGAGAACTTCCCGAGCGGGGTGAGGTTCTCGCCGCCGGCCCGGAGGCCGAGGGAAACCGAGCTGGCCTTGCCCACGTCGCGCCAGGTGTGGCGACCCAGGAGCTCCACCCGGTCGAGCGAGGGGTCGGTGTAGCCCCAGAATACCCCGCCGTCGTCGAAGTGGTACACGGGCACGTCGAGGCCAGCGCCGAGGCGAAAGTCGAGCTTCTCGCTTGCACCGTAGCCAACGAAGAGCTCGGGGACGACGCTGCCGCCGTAGCCGTTGACCGGCCAGACGAGCGTTCCCGGCTCCACCACCCACTCCCCCTTCGAGGGGAGCGGTTCTCCCCCGAGATGGGGCTCCGCAAGGGCTATCGTCGCGAGCGCGATTAGCATGACGCCCACTATGTCGCCTGCGCCTCAGCGCCCCGCCAACTCCGCCACCATTCGACCGAAGCGCTTCTCATCGTGCCCCACCTCCACCAGCGCCGAGCCCACGATGGCGCTCGCGGCGCCGGCCCCGAGCACCGCCTCCACCTGGGCCCGCGTGCGGATGCCGAAGCCCACGTAGACCGGGCGCTCTGTCGCGACCGCGCTTCGCACGATATCGAGCCCCGGGTCCTGCGCGTTGCCGGTGATGCCCTGCACGCCGGCCACGTAGAGGTAGCCGGTGACGGTGCGCGCGATGCGACCGAGGCGCTCTCGCGAGGTGAGGGGGCCGACCAGCGACACGTACTGCAAGCCCGCGTTGAGCGTGGCCTCGCGCAGCTCGCCGCACTCTTCCAGCGGCACGTCCGGCACGAGCAGGCTGTGGGCGCCGGCCTTCTTGGCTTCGTCGCAGAAGCCCCCTGGAGCAAGCCCACGCCGGGCGTGCACCAGGTTCGCGTACACCAGGAGGTTGAGCGGCACGTCGAGGCCGGCCACGCTCTCGATGCCCTCGAGACAGCGGGCGGTGGAGCTGCCCTCGGCCAGTGCCTCGCGGTAGGCCGCCTGGAGCACCGGGCCGTCGGCCACCGGGTCGGAGTAGGGGATGCCGAGCTCGAGCGCCCCCGCGCCGTTCTCCACCGCGATCTTGCAGAGCTTCGCGAACTTCTTTGGATTAGGCCAGCCGATGGGGAGAAACACGCTCAGCATCGCGACGCCTCCTCGACAATGGCCATGTCCTTGTCGCCGCGGCCCGACAAGTTCACCAGGACGCGCTTGCCCTGGAGGTCTTCCTTGAGCACCCAGGCCAGAGCGTGTGCCGACTCGAGGGCGGGAATAATGCCCTCGGTGCGGCAGAGTTGCCGGAACGCGGCGAGCGCCTCGTCGTCGGTCACCGCCACGTACTCCACGCGTCCCTGGTCTTTCAGCATCGCGTGCTCCGGGCCCACGCCCGGGTAGTCGAGGCCCGCGCTGATGCTGTGGGCCTCCTTGATCTGCCCGTCGGCGTCTTGCAGGATGTAGGTGCGAGCGCCGTGCAGGATGCCGGGCGTGCCCGCAATGAGCGTGGCACCGTGTTGCCCGGTGGCGAGCCCCCTACCGGCCGGCTCGACGCCCACCAGTCGCACAGACTTATCAAGTCTGAAGGCGTTGAACATGCCGATAGCGTTGCTCCCGCCCCCCACGCACGCCACCACCACGTCGGGCAGGCCGCCCGGCTCGCGGCGCCAGGACTCGCGGGCCTCGCGGCCGATCACCGACTGCAGCTCGCGCACCAGCGTGGGGAAGGGGTGGGGCCCGCAGGCGGTGCCCAGGAGGTAGTGCGTCGTGCGCAGGTTGGTGGTCCAGTCGCGAAGCGCCTCGTTGATCGCGTCTTTCAGGGTGCCAGCGCCAGTGGCCACCGGCACGACCGTGGCCCCGAGCGCGTGCATCCGCGTGACGTTGGCCGGCTGGCGCGCCACGTCGGTGGCGCCCATGTAGATCACCACCTCCATGCCGAGCCGGGCGCCGATCATCGCGGTGGCGGTGCCATGCTGCCCGGCCCCGGTCTCGGCGATGAGCCGGGTCTTTCCCATGCGGCGAGCGAGCAGCGCCTGCCCCACGACGTTGTTGGTCTTGTGGGCGCCCCCGTGGAGCAGGTCTTCGCGCTTGAGGTAGAGCGTGACCCCAGGGGCGAAGCGCTCGCACCGGGTGACCGGCGTGGGGCGGCCGGCCCAGGTGCCGAGCTCGGCGTCGAGTTGGCCGCGGAAGGCTGGATCCCGCAAGAGCGGCATCGCCTTCTCGAGCTCATCGAGGGCGGGTACGAGCAGCTCGGGCACGTACCGCCCGCCATACTCGCCGAAAGCTCCGACGCGAGGTTTCACCGACGCACCTCCTCGAACAGGGAACGTAGCTTTCCGGCGTCCTTCATGCCGGGGCTCGCCTCGATCCCGCTGCTCAAGTCGATGCCCCAGGGTCGATATTTCAGCAATTCAGCAACGTTTTCCGGAGTGATGCCGCCAGCGATCCAGGTGAACGGTGGCGCACCCCGGCCGAGCACGGCCTCCCAGTCCATCGCCTGGCCGGAGCCCCCGGAGCCCGAGTCCCACAGCGAGGGTCGAAGGGCGGTGCCCGGTTCCCCCGGTTCGGTCGCGACCGTGACTTGTGCCACTCGTCGCGCCGCTTGGACCACGCCAGGCTCGGCCTGGTGAAGCTGTATCCGACTGATACATGACTGATGTATCGCATGTATCACATCGTGAATCAATGGTTGTCTAAAGACGAGTATTGCCTTGTCGATGGCTCCGATGTCCTGGGTGATGCTCCCGATCTCACTGGGCGCCACGCTCCGCGAGAGGCCCGGTGTGCACACGAAACCAAGCGCGTCGGCACCAAGCGAGAGCGCCAGGGCGGCGTCTTCGCGCCGGGTGAGCCCGCAGACTTTCACGCGGGGCGGCCCGGGAACTGGGGCCGATACCGCGGCGAGCCATCCCGGGTCGCGCATGAGCGAGGTGCCCACCAGCACCGCGTCGCAGTCGAGATGGGCCACGCTCTCGGGCCCGCCGTAGCCGCTCTCCGCCACGCGCACGCGGTCGCGAGGCACCCGCGCGAGGAGCGCCTCTCCTCGGGCCCTGTCGATCTGGAGCGTGGAGAGATCCCGGTTGTTGACGCCGATCACCAGGGCGTCGGTGCCGAGCGCGAGCTCCAGCTCCCACTCGTCGTGTACCTCCACCAGGGGCTCGAGGCCCAGGGCGCGTGCCGCGTTGAGCAGGCCTTGCAGCCGCTCGTTCACCACGCGCACCATCAAGAGGACGGAGCGCGCACCGAGCAGGGCCGCTACCCGGAGCTGGTCTTCCTTGACAACGAAGTCCTTGCAGATCGTCGGCACTTCGACGGCGGCGGACACCGAGGCCAGGTCGTCGTAGTGACCGCCAAAGCGCGTGGGCTCGGTGAGCACCGAGATGGCCGCGGCCCCGTTGGCCTCGTAGCCGCGAGCCACCGCCAGCGCGCTCGCCCCGGGACGGATCGCGCCTTGGGAGGGCGAGGCCCGTTTTACCTCGGCGATCACCCGGATCGGCGCGCCGATCGGGCGTCGCAAGCGGGCGGCGAAGTCGGACGGTGGGCGGGCTGGGGCCTCGCCCGGGGGGAGCGGGCGCGCCGCCGCCGCCGCCACCAGCTCGTCGAGTACCGTCACCGGGTGGCACCCAGCGCGACGAGATCGATGCCCCGCGCCAGCGCCTCGGCCGCCAGGACCTCGCCCTCTTCAATGTCGTCCGCGCGCCCGGCCACCCAGAGGGCAGCGCCGGCGTTGCGTGCCACCGCCTCCGCCACCGGGCCTGGCTCGCCGCCGAGCGCGCGGCGCAGCACCTGGGCATTTTGTTCCGCGTCGCCCCCGGCGAGGGCGTCGAGCGGCACCGCCCGACCGGGGAGGCGCACGGGCTCGATTCGCCCGCCATCGAGCTGGTGGCCCACGGTGTCGGCGTGGAGCGCGATCTCGTCGAGCCCGCCGCCGTGCACCACCAGCGCCCGCTCAGCGCCGAGCGAGCGCAAGGCCTCCGCCAGGGGCGCGGTGAGCCCGGGGTCGTACACCCCGACAAGCTGGCGGGTCACGCTGGCGGGGTTGGCAAGCGGGCCGAGCAGGTTGAACAGCGTGCGGATGCCGAGGGCCCGTCGAACCGGGGCCACGTTCTTCATCGCCGGGTGGAAACGGGGCGCCATCATGAAGGCGAAGTGATGCTGCTCCAGCGCCGCCTCTACGCTCGCGGCGTCGAGGTCGGGGGCGAAGCCGAGGGCCTCGAGCACATCGGCGCTGCCACAGCGCGATGACACCGAGCGGTTGCCGTGCTTGGCCACGGGCACACCGAGGGATGCACAAACCAGGGCCGCGGCGGTGGAGATGTTGACCGTACCCGAGCCGTCGCCGCCGGTACCGCAGGTGTCGATGACCCCGGGCGGCGCGTTCACCCGCAGCATGCGCCGCCGCAGGGCCGAGGCCCCCGCCACGAGCAGCGCCGGCGTCACCGGGCGGGTGCGGAGGGCCACGAGGAAGCCGCCGGCCAGCACCGGGTCGAGGCTGCCGTCCACCAGCGCGTCGAGCGTGCACTCCACCTCGTCGATGCCTGCCTCGCCGGCGAGGACGCGGTCCACGAGGTGCTTCACGGCGCCGACCCCAGCCCCACCGACATCCGCAGTGCGTTGCGCAAGATGCGACTTCCATGGGGGCTCAGCACGCTCTCGGGGTGGAACTGCACGCCAAAGATGGGTCGATCTCGGTGGCGCAGGGCCATGGGGATGCCCGCGTCGGTGCGCGCGGTGACGACAAGCTCGGGCGGCAGGCCGTCGACCACCAGTGAGTGGTAGCGCGCCGCTGGGAAAGGGCTCGGCACGCCCTCGAAGAGGGGGTCGCCCGAGTGACGCACCATCGAGGCCTTCCCATGCACCGGCACCACGGCACGGATCACCTGTCCGCCGAAGGCCAGCGACATTGCCTGCATCCCGAGGCAAACACCGAAAACCGGTCGCGACACGCGGCGGAGCAGCTCGGGAAGCACCGTGTCGGCGGGGTGCCCGGGGCCGGGCGAGAGGACCACCAGATCGGCCTCCTCGGCGCGCGCGAGGACCGCTTCGAGCGGCGCGTCACCGCGCACCACCGAGAGCGTGGCGCCTCGCCGGGCGAGGTCGTCCACGAGGTTGAACACGAAGCTGTCGCGATTGTCGACGACGAGGACGCGACTCAAGCCAGCACCGACAGGCAGGCGCGTGCCTTGCTGGTGGTCTCGTCGAGCTCCTTTATCGGCTGGCTGTCGGCGACCACGCCGGCGCCGGCGCGGGTGTGAAATGTATCGGCGATGTATCGCATCGACCTGATACAAATGCATGTATCAAGATCGCCGCTCGCTGCGAGATAACCTACAGCACCCCCGTAGAATCCGCGAGCCGTGGGCTCAAGCTCTCGGATCAGCTCCATGGCCCGCAGCTTCGGCGCACCGGTGAGCGTGCCCATATTGGCGCAAGCCCGGTAAGCGCCGAGAGCGCTGAGCCCCGACCGCAGCTGGCCGCTCACCCGCGACACCAGGTGCTGCACGTGGCTGTAGCGCTCCACCTGCATCAGGGCCTCCACGCGACGGGTGCCGGGGACGGAGATGCGCGCGACGTCGTTGCGCGCGAGGTCGACGAGCATCACATGCTCAGCTTGTTCTTTGGCGTCGAGGAGTAGCGACAGGGCAAGGCGCCCGTCGGCGTCTTCGTCTTCACCGCGTTTCACGGTGCCCGCGATGGGCTTGAGCTCCACCATCCCGCGACTCACCTTCACGCTGGTTTCCGGGCTGGCACCGAGCAGGGCTCCGTTGCCGAGCTCCAGGAAGAACAAGTAGGGGGAGGGGTTCAACGTGCGCAGGCGGCGGTAAGCCTCGAGCGGAGCCAAGCTTGAACGCACGGAGAGGCTGCGGCTCAGCACCAACTGAAACACGTCGCCGGCCGCGATGTTTTGCTGGGCCGTGCGCACGCCGGCCTCGAAGGCGTCGGGGTCGCCGCCGGTGGGAGCTTCAGACACCGCGGGCGATGCGGCGCGCAGCTGGGGCATCCGCGCCCGATCGAGGCCGCCCACCAGCGTTTCCAGCCGCGCGGCGGCCCCGCGCTCGCCGAGCAGGTCGCGGGTGACCACGTGAGCCTCATGGGCGGTATGGTCGATGGCGATGCCGTCGACCGCGAACACGAAGTGGAGGTCGGGCTCGTCGAGCGGATCGGGCTTCCGGGGCGGCAAGCGCTCGAAACGGTCGACGATCTCGTAGCTGATGGCGCCATACACGCCGGCCGGCACCGGCGCGCCGTCGTCGGCCACGAGCGTGGCGAGCACTGCGACCGGGTCGAGGGCGCCGGGGGAGGAAAGGCGCTGGGCGTCGTCGTGCGCGGGGTCGGTGTCGGCCTCCGGAACCGGGGCGACGACTGAGGTCCCCTCGCGCGCACCACCGAGCCTCGCTGCCACCTCGTCGAGCAGGGCCACGCCGCGATCGTCGAGGGCGTCGATCCGCAACACCGGGCCGCGCAAGGTGAGTCTCAACAGCGGGAAGGGAACCACCAGGGAGCGGCGCCCCCCGGGGGCCACGATGTCGGCGCTCTCGAGCAAGACGGCGCCGGGGCGGCGTCCCTCGTCGGCGAGGGCGGCGAACACCTCGACGGCGGCCACGGGCGCGTGAAGCACGACGCGCTGGTGAATGGTGCCGGTGATCTCGGGCATGAGGCCACGCCGCTTAATTCGCCCCCTCTCCGCCCGCGGAGGTAGAGGTCCACCCATGCGGAACATCAGGGTCGGCGCGGCCGCGGTCAACCAGATCCCCCTGGACTGGGAGGGCAACGGCCGTCGGCTACGGGCAGTGCTCGACATGGCGCGCGAGGCCGGCGTGGGCGTGCTCTGCCTGCCGGAGATGTGCATCACCGGCTACGGCTGCGAGGACAACTTCCACGCCCGCTATGTGGTCGACACCGCCTGGGAGGAGCTCGCGGCCTTGCTCCCCGCCACGCGCGGGCTGGTGGTGAGCTTCGGTCTGCCCTTGCGCTACCGGAACGGGCTCTTCAACGGCGCCGTGCTGGTGGCCGATGGTGCCGTGGTCGGCGTGGTGTGCAAGCGGCACCTCGCCGGTGATGGCGTGCACTACGAGCCCCGCTGGTTCAAGCCGTGGCCGATGGATGTCCATGCGCGCGCGGAGTTGCCCGGAGGCGCCGAGGTGCCCGTTGGCGACCTCCACTTCACGGTGGGATGTCCCGGCGGCGACGCGGTTCGCATCGGCTTCGAGATCTGCGAGGATGCCTGGGTGGCGCAGCGGCCTGGGGGGGAGCTGGCGCGGCAGGGCGTCGACGTGATCCTCAACCCCAGCGCCAGCCACTTTGCCTTTGGCAAACACGAGGTGCGCCGCCGCTTCGTAGTGGAGGGGAGCCGCGCGTTTGGGGTGACCTATGTCTACGCGAACCTGCTCGGCAACGAGGCGGGACGGGTGATTTACGACGGTGGCCTGCTCGTGGCGCAGGGTGGCCAGGAGCTCGCGCGGGGGCGGAGATTCTCCTTTCGCGAGTTCGAGATGGTCACCGCCGTCGTCGACCTCGACCGCACGCGCACGAGCCAGCGCCGCACCGCGAGCTTCCAGCCCGACGTGGGAAGCCGGGGCGACGAGCTGCGGGTGAACTTCGACGTTCCCGAGACCACGTTCACGCCCGCCTCGGGGGCGCCGGACCCGTGGGAGTCGGGACCCCGGGTGAAGGAGGAAGAGTTCACCCGCGCGGTGGCGCTCGGCCTGTGGGACTACGCGCGCAAGAGCGGCAGCAACGCATTCGTCTTGTCGCTGAGTGGCGGGGCCGATTCCAGCGCCTGTGCCGCGCTGGTGTGGACGGCGAATGCACTTGCGAGTCGCGACGGGGCGGCGACCGTAGCCATGGGGGATCGCCTGTGCTGCGTGTACCAGGCCACCGCGCAGTCTGGTGCCGCCACCGAGAACAGCGCCCGGCAGGTGGCGGAGGGCCTCGGCGCCACCTACGCGCGGGTCGACGTGGAGTCCCTGGTCGCCGGCTACCGTGCGCTCGGCGAGGGCCTGGTCGGTCGCCCGCTCACCTGGGAGGGCGACAGCATCGCCCTCCAGAACGTGCAGGCTCGGGCTCGCGCCCCGGGCATCTGGATGCTCGCCAACTTGCGCAACGCCTTGCTCCTCACCACCTCGAACCGCTCGGAGGCAGCGGTTGGCTACGCCACGATGGACGGCGACACCTGCGGCGGCCTGGCTCCGCTCGCCGGCATCGACAAGCACTTCCTCCGCGCCTGGTTGCGCTGGATGGAGGCCGAGGGACCCTGGGGTGTCGGCCCCCTGCCGTGTCTCGCCGTCGTCAACGCCTTGCAGCCCACGGCCGAGCTCATGCCGGCGAGCTTCCAGCAAACGGACGAGAGCGACTTGATGCCCTTCCCGGTGCTCGATCGACTCGAACGTTTCGCCGTGGTCGACAAGCAGTCGCCCCGCGAAGCCCTGCAACGCCTGTCGCTGGAGTTCCCGGCTACACCACGCGCGCAGCTGCTCTTATGGACGCGCCGCTTCTTCGATCTCTGGCGGAAGAACCAGTGGAAGCGCGAGCGCTACGCACCGAGCTTCCACCTCGACGATGCCGACCTCGACCCCCGCTCCTGGTGCCGTTTCCCGATCCTCTCCGCCGCCTGGACGCGGGAGCTGCGCGAACTCGCCGCCGAGGAGTAGGTCGCATAGGGCCGGGCCATGCTTTTCCTCCTGGCCTGCGAGCAGATCGACGACGCCAACAACGAGGTCGAGACGGTCGACACCGAGCCGATGGACTTGCCCAGTGATCCGGCCGAGCGCGGCGTGCCGGTTGGGCAGGCCACCATCGACGCGGGCGGGCAAATGGCCGAGGTGTGGTACCCGGCGTCCGACGACTACGTCGATGTCGCGACCGACGCGGCCGACTTCGACCAGTTCGTCCCGGCCTCGCTGGTCGAGAAGGTGGGCGCGGTGAGCTTCCCGACCATCGACAGCATGGCGGTGCGCGACGCGGATCCCCGGCAGCCCGAGAGCGACGGCTACCCGGTGGTGGTCTTCTCGCACGGTCTTGGCGGGATGCGGATCCAGAGCCTCGACTACGCCGCCCACCTGGCCTCTCGGGGCTACGTGGTGGTGGCCGTCGACCACCCGGGGCGTCGTTTCGAAGACCTGCTGCCCTGCGTGTTCACGCCCGCGCTCGATGGCTGCGACCTGTCTGGTTTCTCCAGCGATCCCGGGGTGGACGACGTGGGCCTCCTCCTCGACTGGGTGATGGACGGCGGCCTGGACGACTACTTCGGCGACGCGTCGCGACTTGGTATGTCTGGACACAGCGCCGGCGGCGGCACCACGATCACCCTCGGCACCGAGGACTCGCGCATCGACGCCTCCCTGGTGATGGCCGCCCCGGGCTTGCCCGAGCGTGGCCCCCGGCTGGTCATGGGTGCCAGTTGCGACGGCATCATCGCCATCGACGAGGTGCGTGCCTCGGGCGAGAGCGGCGAGGTGGTGGTGATCAACGACGCCGGGCACCTCGCCTTCTCCGACATGTGCGAGCTCGACCTGGTGGGCCTCGCGGAAACGCTCCTTGCCCCGCGCGACGACGTGAACAAGGCCCTGCTCGACCAGTTCCTTGCCCTCGCCAGCGATGGCTGCGAGGGCTCGGTGCCGGCGGCGGAAACGTGCAGCGCCACCGAGTACTTGCCACTGGAAACCAGCGATCCCATCGTGCGCCACTACGCGACCGTCTTCTTCGACTACACGCTCTACGGCGGGGGCGACGGCGTTCGCGCCGGTGCCTACGACGAGGCCGAGGTGCCGTGATCTACGTCGACCACAACGCCACCGCGCCGCTCCGCCCGGAGGCACGGGCAGCGATGGAGCCCTGGCTGGGTCGACCCGCGAATCCGATGTCGGCCCACGCGCTCGGTCGCGACGCGGCGATGGCGGTGGACCGCGCCCGGGGCCAGGTGGCCAGCGCCACCGGCTTCCCCCGCGACAGCGTGATCTTCACCAGCGGCGCCACCGAGTCAAACATCACGGTGTTGAGCCGCGGGCGCTGGGCCGTCTCCGCCACCGAGCACCCGAGCGTGCTCGCCCACGCGACGGTCACCCTGCCGGTCGATGGCGACGGCCTCGTGTGCCTGGGCGACCTCGACAACGTCGACGGGATCTCGGTGCAGGCCGCCAACAACGAGACCGGGGTCATCCAGGACCTCCCCGCGGTGGCTGCCTACGCGCGAGCCCATGGTTTCCTGCTCCACGTGGATGCCGCCCAGGCCCCGGGACGCATCGCGCTGGATCACCTCCACCTGGCCGACTTCGTGACGCTCTCCGCCCACAAGATCGGCGGCCCCCAGGGCGTCGGGGCGCTCTTGTGCCGGGCGCCGATCGCGCCCTTCTTCAAGGGCGGCAGCCAGGAGCGTGGGCAACGCGCGGGCACCCACAACGTGGCCGGCATCGTGGGCCTGGGTGCGGCGATCAGCGAGGCGCGGCCGATGTCCTCGGCCTTGCGTGACCATCTCGAAGCGGGCCTGGTGGCGCTGGGTGGTCGCGTGGTCGGTCGCGAGCGCCTGCCGCAGACGAGCTGCGTGCTCTTCGAGGGCTGGGAGGCCGCCGACCTTGTGATCGCGCTCGATCTGCGTGGCATCTGCGCCAGCGCGGGGGCGGCCTGCGCTTCCGGTGCGGAGCGCAAGTCGGCGGTGCTCGCGGCCATGGGCATCCGTGGCACGGGGCTTCGCCTCTCGCTCGGGCCGTCCACCACGGAGGACGAGGTCGACGCGGTCCTTGTCGCCCTGCGAGCCATCGTCGCCTCGGGTGATTAGCGCCGGGGCGTGCGCATCGTCGTCGCCATGTCGGGCGGGGTGGACTCCTCGGTTGCCGCGGCTCTCCTGAAAGAGGAGGGCCACGAGGTGATCGGCGTGCACATGAAACTGCACGACAACCACGGGGGCGAGGGCCACTGCTGCGGTCTCGACGACGCCTGGGACGCGCGCCGGGTGGCCGACCGTCTCGGCATCCCCTTCTACGTGCTCGACCTGCAGGAGGCCTTCGCCGAGGCGGTCGTCAACCCCTACGTCGACGCGTGGAAGGCCGGCCTCACGCCCAACCCCTGCGTGTCCTGCAACGGCATCCTGAAGTTCCGAGTGCTCCTGCGCCGCGCCACCGCGCTGGGCGCCGAGAAGCTCGCGACCGGGCACTACGCGCGCACCCACGACGGGCGGCTCTTCATGGCCACCGACCCCGCGAAGGACCAGTCCTACTTCCTGCATCCGGTCCCGAACACGGCGCTGCTGAAGACCCTTTTTCCCCTCGGCGGCATGACCAAGCCCGAGGTGCGCGATCACGCGCGTCGGCTCGGTCTCGCCACTGCGGAGAAGGCCGAGTCGATGGAAGTGTGCTTCGTGCCGGGCGACGACCACGCCGCGTTCGTGTCGCGACACGCCCCCGACCTGGAGGCGGCAGGCGAGATCGTGGACGAGGCCGGCCAGCGGCTGGGCCAGCACGAGGGCTACCACCAGTTCACGCTGGGCCAGCGCCGAGGCCTGGGCCTCGCGGGCGGGCCCTGGTTTGTGCTCGCCGTCGATCCCGCCTCGCGACGGGTGATCGTGGGCCCGGAGGAGCGGCTCTTGCGTCACGAGGTTCTTGCCCGCGGTGTCAACGTGATTCGCTCGCCCGGGGGTGGCCCCCTGCACGCCCGGCTGCGCCACCGAGGGGCGCTGGTGCCCTGCGAGATCCTGTCTCTCGATCCCCTGCAGTTGCGCTTGCTCGCCCCGGCGCGCGCCGTCACCCCGGGCCAGTCGGTGGTGGTGTACGAGGGCGACGAGCTGTGTCTCGGTGGCACCATCGCGAGGGCGGCGTGAACGTGCCCCACCGCTTCCGTGAGCCGGCCTTGCTGGCGCGGGCGCTCACCCACCCGTCCGCGGCCTCGGGGGGCGATCACAACCAGCGCCTGGAGTGGCTGGGCGACGCGGTCGTGCAGCTCGTCGTCACCGAGTGGCTCATCGCCGCCGAGCCCACCTGGGGCGAGGGCGAGATGACGCGGGCCCGGCAGCGCTTGGTCAACACCGACGCCCTGGCCACGCTCGCCGATCGCTGGTCGCTCGCCGATGGTGTCCGCGTGGGCAAGGGCGAGCCGCGCCAGCAAATCGTGTCCCTCCCCAAGACGCGCGCCGACGCCTTCGAGGCGGTGGTGGCGGCGATCTACCTCGACGCCGGCATCGAGCCGGTCCGCGCCGCGATTCTCCCGGAGCTCCAGGCGCTTTTCGCGACGCTCGGCTCCCTGGTCGACCCGCGCAGTCGCCTGATGGAGTGGGCGCAGGCGAGGGGAGGGGGCACGCCAGCGTACGAGGTGGTGACCACCGAGGGGCCGCCCCACGCCACGATCTTCCACGTGGTGGTGAAGCTCGACGGGGTGGTGCACGGCCCGGCGCAGGCCGGCTCGAAGAAGGCGGCCTCGGCGGCGGCGGCCCGGCTCGCGCTCGCGGCGCTGGGCGTCGAGTGATCGGCTACGATCCCCTGATGTTCTTCTTCCTCGGGTGCGATCCCGGGTCCGCGCTGGTGCCGGGGGACAGGCCCGGCAACCCGCGAGACAGCGCCGCCGACTCGGCGACGGACACCGCCCCCGAGGTGGACGGTCTCGCGTGCGGCGACAACCTCGCCCTCGGCACCCACGAGGAGTGCGACGGCACCGACGACAGTGCCTGTCCCGGGGCTTGCTCGGCGCACTGCCAGTGTCCGTCGATGCCCGCCACCGGCGAGCTCTCAATCCACGTGATGGACGTGTGGCAGGGCGACGGCGTGCTCGTCGTGTCGCCCGATGGATTCACCATGCTCGTCGATGCCGGCGACGAAGACGACTACTGGGGTATCAAGGAACATTTTCGCGATGAGGGCATCGCCGGGCTCGACTACACGCTGGTGAGCCACCAGCACGCCGACCACATGGGGGCCATGGACTGGGCCCTGGAAGACCACCCGGAGGTGGGCCTCGCCTTCGACGGCGGCGGCCGTGCCGACACCACCGCGTTTTCCGACTACCGCGCCATGGCGGCAGACAAACGAAGCACCGTGCGCGTGGGCGACCTCCTCGACATGGGCCCCTCGATGGCGGTCGAGGTGCTCCATGCCGACATCGGCGACCGCGAGAACGAGAACAACAACTCCGTCGTGATTCGCATCACGCACGGCGAGGTGACGGCCCTGCTCGGCGGTGACTGCGAGAGCGAGGTGTGCGAGTCGAGCTTCGACCCCGGCCCCATCGACCTCTACAAGGTGCACCACCACGGCTCGGTGGACAGCTCGGCCCCCTGGTTCCTCGAAGAGATGTCGCCCGCGGTCGCGCTCATCTCCTGTGGCGAGGGCAATGACTACGGGCACCCCGACGGCCCGACGTTGAATCGCCTCGATGCCGCCGGGGCCGAGGTGTGGCGCACCGACGAGGCTGGGCACATCGTCGCCCGTTCCGACGGGAGCAACTACGCCATCACGGGCTCGCGCTAGGGCGCCGGGGACCCTGCCGGGGTAGCAACGCGGCGATCATGCCGCACCCCCCCTCCAGCCCAGAGCCTGCAGCCTCCCACCCTCCCCGCTCGGGGACGGTCGCCCTCGCCGGCCGCGCCAACGCCGGCAAGAGCACGCTGCTCAACGCGCTGGTGGGCGTGCCGCTGGCGGCGGTGAGCGACAAGCCGCAAACCACCCGGACGCGGGTGCTCGGCGTCGTGAACGGGCCGGGCGTCCAGGCCACCGTGGTCGACACGCCGGGCTTGCACCGCCCGCGCTCGGAGTTCAACCGTCGCATGGTGGCCACGGCGGAGAAGAGCCTCGACGAGGTGGACTGCGTGTGCTGGGTGGTCGATGCCACCCGCCCGGTCGACGAGGAGCTGATCGCACGCTTCACCGGGCGCAAGGTGGTGGTGGCGCTGAACAAGGTCGATCTCGTCAACGACAAGACCCTTCTCTTGCCGATGATCGCCGCCTACAGCGTGGTGGGAACGGTGGTGCCGGTGTCGGCCACCCGTCGGGACGGGCTCGAGGTCCTGGTCTCCGCCTGGGCGGAACACTTGCCCGAGGGCGAGGCGATCTACCCCGACGACCAGGCCACGCCGCTGCCGGAGAAGGCCATCGTCGCCGAGCTGGTGCGCGAGCAGCTGGTGCGCAACACCGGGCAGGAGTTGCCCTACGCCACAGCGGTGGAGGTGGAACGATTCGACGAGAGCCGTCGCGACGAGGGCCTCGTGATCATCCATGCCCGGATCGTCGTAGAGAAGCCGTCGCAGAAGGCGATCGTCATCGGGGCCGGGGGCCGCTCGATCAAGCGCATCGGCACGCAGGCGCGCAAGCGAATCGAGAAGCTCCTCGGCGCGCAGGTGCACCTGCAGCTCTTCGTCGCGGTGGAGGAGGGTTGGACGGAGAACCCCCGTTTACTCGCGGATTTCGGCTACACCGGCGAGTAACTACTCCACGCCGATCTGGCGCAGGCGCTCGTGGAAGAAGTCGCGAGCGCGCACCGCGCGGGCGAAGCCGGGCACCATCGGCGCGAGCAGCGCGTCGGGGTGGGGATGCAAGAAGAAGGGCATCGACAGTCGCCCGCCGTCTGGGACGGGCGGGTTGACCACGCGGTGGGTGGTGGCCGGGAGGCGGTTCGCCGTCAAGAGCGCCATCATGTCGCCGGTGTCGCAGATCATGACGTTGGGAGGGGGATTGACCGCCAGCCAGCGGCCGTCCCGGGTCATCACTTCGAGGCCGGGCTGCGTGCTGGCGGGCAGCACCGTCATCAGGTTGATGTCTTCGTGCGCCGCGGCGCGCACCGCACCCGGCTCGGGATTGCCCCCCGCATCAGGATAATTAACCACTCGCAACACTGAGTTGCCGTCTCGTGTCAGGTGGGCGAAGTAGCCGGCCTCGAGCTCCAGGTAGTTCTCCACGGCCTGCAGGAGCCGCCCGGCGAAGGCTTCCAGCTCCTGGAAAAGCCGGGAAAAGACGGGCCGGAATTCGGGTAGTTCGGCGGGGTAGAGGTTGGGCGGCACGTCGCCGGAGCGGTGGAGCGGGTGATCGGGTCCGAGGTCGCGACCCACGTGCCAGAACTCCTTGATGTCGGGCACGAGCGTGTCTTTCGCGTGCTCGACGCCGAGACCGGTGTAGCCGCGCTGGCGGCCGTCGCCCGGGGTCTCGTAGCGGGACTTGGTCTCCGCGGAGAGCGCGAAGACCTGTCGGGCGCGCAGGTAGGCGGTGTCGAGCAGCTCGGCCGGGACACCGTGGCCGGTAACCGTCACGAAGCCGAAACGTTCTAGGCCCTCCCCTAGGTCGCGGATGAAACGTGCGCGCGTGGCGGGGTCGACCCAGCGGGCCATGTCGACAACAGGGATGCTCTCCATGCTTACTTCCCGATGGTCCAACCAGTCTTCTTGCCGGAGTAGTCGGCCGTGTAGATCGAGCGCAGCGTGCCGTCGGGCTGCACGATCCTGAAGCTCGCCGAGAGCCGTTCGCCGGCCAGCGACACGTCCCACCAGCCCTGCGTGGGCATACAACTTGCCTCGTACTCACCGGGGAATCCCTTCCAAGAGCCCTCGGAGGTGGCGTGCTCCAGGGCGGTGGGGCTGCAGGCTCGCGCCTCGGCCTGCTTCTCGAATTCTCGCAAGAGCGCGAAGTCGAAGGTGGTCTCCAGCTTGATGTCCGGGAATCCGCCGGCCTCGGCGTGGCCCCAGCGAACGGTGTTGTCGGCGGGGGCGCCGCCGCCGCCACCGTTGATGTAGATCTCGCCGAACTTACCGCGGGGAAGGAAGACTTCCGTGGCATGAGGGGCCCCGGCGAAGACCGCCTTCAGCGCGCCCACCTTGGAGTTGCCATCGACCAGTTGCAGGAGCTCCTCGGGTGCCTCGCCCTCGTTGCTCGCTTGGCCAGGCGCCAGCGTGATCAGCGGGTGGTGCATGAAGAGGAGCAAGGAGTCGTAGTCGTCCTCGGCCACCACCTTCTCGATGTAGGCGGACTGCTCGTCCCACCGCGAACCGAGCGAGGCCTTGTTGCTGTCGACCACGAGGAAACGCCAGGTATGACCCGCCACCTCGAAGTCGAAGTGGTACCAGGTGCCCACGCGGTTGTAGCCGATGTCGGCGCCTACCCCGGGGAACGCTGCCCCGAAGCCGAAGTAGCGGTCGTCCCCCGCCGCTTCCTTGGCGCCGGCCACGGGCACAACGCGCGTGCGCAGCCGACCGCCTTCGGGGGGCTCACTTCCCGTGAGCACCTCGACCCAGTCCCTGGTGAACGCCTTCCACCCGGCTACCGAGGAGGCGGTGACGATGTCGCCGCCGAGGATCACGAAGCCCACGCGCCCTTCCTGGACGCCATTGCTGATGTCGGCGGCGATCTGCGCCTGTGCCTTGGCCGTGGACACGCGCTTGCTTGCCTTCTCCTCCGGCAGCCCGTCGCGCGTACCGGCCACGAAGGCGAACTCCACCACCTGTGGGTAGGACTTCGACTCGCCATCGTCGACGAAGATGTCTTGTGTCGGGATCTTCTTGGTGTCGAGCGCCAGCGCCATCGCGACAGTGAACAGCAATCAGGACTCCGCGAGGGCCGCACCATATCGCAGGCGACGGGCCAGCCCCGTGTGCCGATCGTCAACCCCGGTGCGGGTGGCGGCCATCCGCAGGGCGCGCGGACTGGCCACGAGGCAGGCGAAACGGCGCGCGCGAGTGAGTGCCGTGTAGAGTAGGTTACGACGAAGCATCACGAAGTGGCTGTTGTGCATCGCCACCACCACGGCAGGGTACTCCGAGCCTTGCGACTTGTGGATGCTGATCGCCCAGGCGAGGTCGAGACGATCGAGGTCGTCGGCGCTCACCTCCACCTCGCGCCCCTCGAAGCTCACCGTCATCGAGGCGGGAGACACCCGCGCCACCGTGCCCACGTCGCCATTGAAGACGTCGGTCTCGTAGTCGTTCTTTGTCTGGATCACACGGTCTCCCACGCGAAAACGTTTGTTGCCCCGTACAATCTGCTCGCCGGTGGGGTTGAGCGCCTCGCCGAGTCGGACGTTGAGCGCCACCGTGCCTACCGGTCCCGCGTGCATCGGCGTGAGCACCTGCACGTCGCGACGAGGGTCGAAACCGTTCCTGGGGAGTCGCTCCGTCACCACTGTCACCAGCGTGCGCGCGAGCTCCTCGGCGTCTTCGCGCTCGATCACGAAACAGTCGCGCGTCCCGGCCTCGCGCTCCGCGCTCACCGGCACCTCGCCCGAAAGCACGCGGTGGGCGTTGCGGACGATGCTCGACTCGGCGGCCTGCCGGTATACCTCCGACAGCCTCGCCACCGGCACCGCCGCCGACTCGATGAGGTCGCGGAGCACCTGTCCCGGCCCCACGCTGGGTAGCTGGTCGACGTCGCCCACCAGCACCAGGCGTGCTTTTCGCGGTAACGACTCCAGGAGCGCGTCGAAGAGGTACACGTCGACCATCGAGGCCTCGTCCACCACGACGGCGTCGACCTCCAGGGGGCTGCTCTCGTCGCGACCGAAGCTCGCATCGCGGGGGTTGAACTCGAGGAGTCGATGCAGGGTCTTGCCTTCCTCGCCGCAGGCCTCGGCAAGGCGGCGGGCGGCGCGGCCCGTCGGCGAGGCGAAGGCCCAGGTTTCTCCCCGGCGGCGCGCGATCTCGGCGAGCACCTTCACGATGGTGGTCTTTCCCGTGCCGGGGCCGCCGGTGATCACCGTGAGACCGCCCGCGAACGCGGTAGACAGGGCGCGAGCCTGCCCGACGGCAAGCTCGATCCCGACGTGCTTGGCGGCGGACTGCACGTCGACGTCGACCGGGGCGACTGAGCGAATCCTCATCGCGACGCGCCGCGCCAGCCTGGCTTCCAGCTCCTCCATCTCGGCGCGGTACACCGGCCGGTCGGCCTCCCAGTCCGCCGGGTGACGCACGACGCGTCGCGACAGCGCCGCCTGCTCCACACCCGCGAGGGCCACGGTGCGGTCGATATCGAGGGTGAAGCAGCGCTCCACCAGCGAGGCCTCCGGGAGGAAGCAGGAGCCGTCGCCCTCGGCGGTGGACAGGGCGAAGTCGATGGCCGCCTGCACCCGCTCCGGATCGTCGCGTGCCACGCCGTTGGCGCGGGCGATGGTGTCGGCCGTCTTGAAGCCGATGCCGGGCACGGCCACCAGGCGGTACGGCTGGCGGGTGACCACGTCGGCGGCGCCCTTGCCGAAGGTGCTGAGCACGCGGCGGATCGCGGCGGTCCCGAGCCCGTGGCCGCGCAGGAGCACCTCGAGCTCACGACCGATCCGGTCGCCGACCCAGGCCGCCACGATGCGATCACGCGTCTTGTCGCCGATGCCGGGTACCTCGAGGAGGCGCTCCGGGTGCTCCTCCAGGACAGCGAGGGCGTCGAGCCCGAAGGCATCCACGATGCGCCGCGCCAGCTCTGGGCCCACGCCTTCGACGGCGCTCGAGAGGTAACGCTCGAGGCCCGCGAGGGTGCGTGGCTCGGCGGCGAGCGCCGTTTCTGCCTTGAAACGGCGCCCGTAGCGGAGGTCGGTGGTCCACTGGCCAGTGAGGACGACGCGCTGCCCCTCGTGGAGGTGGGCCAATGCGCCCAGCGCCACGTGCTCGGCGTCGGCGTCGTCTCGCAGTCGCAGGACGGCGTAGCCGCCGTCGTCGGCGCGGAACAGGAACCCGGTAACCTCGCCTTCGAGGCGGTCGGCGTACACGGCTACTACATAACGCCGACCTGCGAGGGCGTTCAGGTCACCGATGTGGGCTTCGCGGGCCGCCGGTGGAGCCGAGGACGGGTGTCCCGGTGTAAACTAGGGTTGGTCAGGAGTACACCGTTGCCTTTCGCCTCGTCTGAGATCGTGCTCGCTGTTGGCGCGGAATCGGACTTCCCGCCAGGCCTCGAGCTGGCCGTCGGTGTTGGCCCCCGGCAGATTGAGTTCGCCGCAGACTTCGAGGCGCTCCACCGCGTGCGACCAACCGTCACGTTGCTGCTGGCCCACGCGGTTACCGCCGAGTGGGTTCGCGAGGCGTCGCGCGCGGGCTCACGGGTCATCGTGTTTGGGCGCATGCCGGAGCCCTACGCCCTGGTGGATCTCTTCCGCGCCGGTGCAAACGACTTTGTCTCCGAGGATGAAGGCGCCTACGGCGTGGCCTCGGCCATCGACCGCCTCCCCGAGAAGCCGGGCCCTGCTGAGCCACCCACCAGCGAGTTCAGCGTCCCTCCGCCCGGCGATTTCCGCGTCACCCCATCGGGCGACGTTGGCTACTCGCGCTCGATGTCGCCGGCCCCTCCCGAACGCCGGCCGTCGAGCTTCCCGCCGGTGCCCGACCGGCGACCCCGCTCCGACTCGCCCACGGCCAGCGTGCCGCCGGGCCGCCCCACGATACTGCCGCCGCCCCGACCGCCGAGCCAGGCGCCGAAGCCGAACATGGCGCCCGGTGCCGAGCACGTGCTCGCGGCGCTCGCCGGGCGGACTGGTGCCGGTATCCTTGCCAAGGCCCAGATCGGCACGCCGACCACCAAGTCGGGTGGGGTGATCACTGGCGCCCAGGCCACCGCCATCCGACCCTCGGCTGTGGTCGATGGCGGGAGGATTGACGACGCTTTGCCGGCGCTCGACCCGGGGCTCGCCGAGCTCCAGGAGATGATGGGGCGGCCGGAGTGCCCCGTCGACGACGTGGAGCGTTTCGTCGTGAAGGACCCGTCGCTGGTGGTGGCGGTGCTCAGGATGGCGAACTCGGCGTACTTTCGTTCGCCGCGCCTAGTCACCAACATCCGCGAGGCCTGCGTGCGCCTCGGCAACCGGCAGGTGTTCGCCTTGCTGCTGGAGAGCCTACTGCGCCGCACCTTCACCGCGCCCAAGGCCGATGTGAAGCAGCTCTTCGAGGGCATGTGGCGCAATGCGGCGCTCACCGCGCGCGTGGCGCGGCGACTCGCGGAGTGGCAGCGTTTCGCCCGGCCGGAAGACGTGTACGTGGCGGCCCTGTTGCACAACCTCGGCGAGTTCGTGCTCGCGTGGCGGGTGGCAGGCGAACACGAGGGCGACGTCGCGCACGCACTCGCGACGGAGGCGGAGCGCATCCAGCGTGAACACGAGGCGGTGGGACAGCTGGCGGCACAGAAGTGGGGCCTGCCGCCGATGGTCCAGGTGCTGGCGGGCAACCACCACCGGGTGCGCCACGGCGAACCCGCCCAGGACGCGGCCATGCGCGCGGCGGTGAGCGCCTGCTGGCACCTGGCTCGCTCGGTGGGGGGCGAGTACCTCCCGGGCATGCAAGCGCCCGATCCCCTGCCGCTCTTCGACGAGATGGGACTCTCCGAGCAGCTCCGCGCGCGCATCGCCGAGGAGTGCATCGCCGCGCTCGAAGGCCTGTAGTTAGCGCCCCAGCCACCAGCGGCGGAACCAGCCCCAGCCGCTGGGCACGTCGTCCTGCGGCGGCGGGTAATGTCCCGGCTCGCAGATCGACCAGGGCGGGTCATGCGGGTGGATCTGGAGCTCGAAGCTGGCCTCGGGCCCCCCGGGAAGCGGGGATTGCATGTCTCTGGGCACGCCCAGGGTCACCAGCGCCAGCTCGGTGGCCATCGGGGCGCGTCGCTTGGTGGGGTCGTCGACGCTGCGGCCGCTCGGCACGTCGACCTGGAAGGGCACGCCGTTCTTGCGGGCGCCGGTGAGCATCGCGTCGTCCGGACCAGGGACGAGCCAGTAGCCCCAGTCGCCGGTGCCCTCTGACACGAGCACCACCGCGCGCGGCTTGGTGGCGACGTCGGGCGGGGCCGAGAGCCACACCGCGAGGTTGTGGAAGGCGTAGGTGGGCATTGACACCGGGCAGCGCAGCTCGAGCCAGCCGTTTCGATGGGTGCGAACCTCGAACTTGGCGGACACGGAGCCCTTTCCCTGGATGGCCTGGAAACCATCAAGGGCCGCGCCGAGGGCAGGCGGGCTCCAGGCGGCGAGGAGGATGCGGCGCGAATCGGCGTGGCTCACGGAAAAACCTCCGGATCGACGTGCAAAGCACGCGAAGATGCTGTAACTTGGCCATGCCCATCTCGTCGCCCCGGGGTTCGTCATGGCCGTGCTCGCGCGGAAACCTGTGGTCCAGCAGGTCGCGGATAGCCGCGATCAGCAAGTCAGCACCGAGCAGAACGAGCTTCGTTCGCCTCGCAACCCGGTCGCCACGAGGAGCAATTCCGCCGTACAGGCGGCGTTGAAGGATCGTGTGGCCGCCGAGAAAGACGCGCAGGCCACCGACGAAGACACCGCGGGCGTGGGCACCGAGCAGGCCGGGAGCGGCGTCACGGCGGCCGGCCCCCCTGGCGGCAACAACAACCCGGGTGGGCCCCCTGCCGGCACGCCGCCGGGCGGCCCCAAGGGTGGTCCTCCTGCGGCGAACGACGACGACGAGGGCGCCGGTCCGGGTGCGAACGATGTCGACGGTCGCGACGCCAAGCGCGGCGGTCCGCCCGCCGATCCCAAGGGCGATGCGAAACCGAGCGACGGTAAGCCAGCTGGAAGTCCACCCGCGGAGCCCAAGGGGGATCCCAGGGGCGATCTGGGCGCCGATGCCCGGAAGGGCGGCAAGGGCGTCGACACGCCCGCGAAGAAGGAGGGCGCCGAGGCGGGCAAGAGGGCCGCCAAAGACGCGGGGCTCGACGCGTCGAAGCTTGGGAAGGACGGGGCCAAGGCTGATGCCGAGGGCAAGAAGGGCGAGGGCGAGAAGGCCGGCGGCCCGCCCGCGGGCGCGGCGGCCGAGGGCGGCGCGCTGGGTGGCGGCGGAGCCGGTGGTGGCGGCGGAGCGGCGGCCGGCGGGGGTGGCGGTGCCGCGCTCGCTGCGTCGTCGGTCGGCGCCGCGGGTGGTGGCGGTGGTGGCGGCGACAGCGTCCAGGGGGCCGACCCCTTCCTGGGCGAGCTCTACCAGCTGTGGACGGGCGCCAAGCCCGAGGCGCACGCGGCTTTCGCCCAGTCGACGATGGCGTCGCTCGGCGGCCAGGTGTCGATTGGCCGCGCCGAGGCGGGCACGCATGCCGCCGACCTGTGCGCACGGGTCGATGCCGAGGTGGCCGCGCGCGTGTCGCAGGTCGACGGCGCCGTGGCTCAGGCCAAGGCGCAGGTGTCGGCCGGCTTTGCCCAGGCGAGGGCCCAGGTAGAGGCAGGTGCCCAGGCGGCGCTGTCCGAGATCGAGGGCCACGCGAGCACGGCGTTGTCGGCGGTCGATAGCGCCCTCGCGACGCAGACCGGCGCCCTGGAAACCGGGTTCGGCACCGAGAGCAAGCGCCTCAGTGATCTGCGCACCACCACCCTCGCGGCGTTCAACACCGCCTTCGATGGCGAGATCGGCAACATCCGCCAGGTGGGCGAGAAGAAGGCTGGTGAGGCCCTCGCCACTGGCAACAGCAAGGCCTCGGCCTACCTGGCCCGTGGCGGTGAAGACATCGAGGCCGACCGGAACCGCGCCCGTCACGACGCCGCCAAGAAGGTGGCCAACGACTACGCCGCGCGGATGCGGGAAGAGGCCAACAAGATCGCCGATGAGCTCTCTGCGGGCAAGTCGAGCCTCGGCCAGCAGGTCGACGACATGATCAACCCCGCGTCGGAAGCGCTCACGCAGCAGCTAGCCGACGCCAAGACCCAGCTCACCGGGGCCGCCGAGCAGGCGCGCACGCAGGTGGAGCAGCAGCGCGTGGCCGCCAACGAGAGCATCGAGGCGGTGCGTGCACAGGGGGTTTCCCAGCTCAGCTCCGAGGAGGCGGCCGGTCTCGCCGACCTCGACGCGCGCGGCGCCACGGTCAAGCAGAACCTCGCCGCCTCGGGCGAGGCGCTGAAGCAGCAGATCCGCGGCTGCGAGGGCTCGCTCAACAGCGCCTTCGACGCCATGCTCACCCAGCTCCAGGGCACGATTGCCGGCGGCGACCTGCCCGACAAGCGCGAGCTCGAGACCGGCGCGCTGGCGGCGGAAGCCCAGATCGAGACCGACCGCGCCGCCTCGCTCGGCGAGATGGACCAGATCGTCGACGCGGGCTTCGCCCAGCTCGACGTCGACCTGCAGCGTGGCCTCGACACCATCAACGACGCGGCCACCCAGGCCTCCGCCGCCGCAGGCGAGGCCGGGACCGCTGCGGAAACCGCGATGAGCGAGTCGGCCGCGGCCTCCGGCACCTCGATGGCCGAGCTGGGCACGGCCTTCGGTGGCAAGCTCTCCGAGATCGCCACCGGTGTCCTCGACGGTGCGCGTGGGCTGGTGGACAACACCGCGAAGGGCGCCGAGGAGGCCAAGGCCGGCATGGTTGCCCAGCTGGCCGACGTGAAGGGCAAGGTGGATGCGTCGCTGTCGCAAGCACTCACCAAGCTCCCCTCTGAGATCTCGACGGCCGCGGAGTCCGAGGCGAGCAAGATCCAGCCGTGGTGGAAGAAGGCGCTGGCGATTCTCGCGGCGGTGGTCGTCGTCCTCGTCATCACCATCGCCACCGGCGGCGTGGGCCTGGTGGGCATGATCCTCGTCGGGGCGGCAGCGGCGGTGGCCGGCAAGCTCGCCTACGACATGTCGATGTGGGCAATGACCGGCGTGAAGCCCTTCGACAACTTCGGCGACTACCTCGTGGAGCTCGGTACCACCGCGCTCATCGGTGCCGTCACCGGCGGCGCGGCGGGCCTCATCGCCAAGGGTGGCCTGCTCGCGGCGCTTTCCTTCGGCGGCAAGGTGGGCGTCATGGGCGGCGCGAGCTTCATCGGCTCGCTCATCGACCAGGTGGTCGACGTGGCCTACTTCAAGGAAGGCTGGAACTGGGGCGAGTTCTTCATGAACGGCGCGGTGGGCACGATCGTGTCGGCCATCGGTCTCGGCGCGGCGAACCTCGCCGGCCGGGCGCCGGCCGCCGTGCAGAACTCGCTGACGTCGGGCCCGAGCAGCAACGCGTGGAACAACTTCCAACGCAACTTCGCGAAGCTCGTCCCGTGGAGCACCACGCCTGGCGGCCGTTCCACGGTCTACAACGCACTCAAGAACCTCGTTGGCAACCCGCAGCCTCTCGAAGACATCGCGCAGACGGTGGTGCAGGAGACGGTCAAGAACAGCGTGGACCAGAACCCGTTTGGCTCGGGACCTGGCCTCACGGCCGACGCTGAGAAGGGTCCCGCCGTGCTCGGTGCCGTCGCGAGCCCGGGCAAGGTGAAGGACGAGAACATCCCCAAGGTGACGGTGCCGCCGGAGCTGGTGGGGAAGAAGAAGTAGGGCGGGGCGCAGGCGCGGAATCGGGGGTCGGGGTCTCGGGGGTCGAACTCGAACTCGGCGCTCGGGCTCTCGGGGCTCGACCTCGGGGCTCGGGGCGCGAACTCGGTGCAGGGGGTTGGGGCGCGGGACGCGAACTCGGTGCAGGGGGTTGGGGCGCGGGGCTCGATGACGCCGTGGCCATCGCTGTCGCTGTCGCTGTCGATGTCTCGCACGGCGCTCCTGGGTTCCCGTCCATGAGGTTGACTTCGTGTCGCGACATTGCGGCACGCGGCACCAGCTCGGAGGCTCGGCATCGAGCTCCGAACTTGCCGCCGCGCGTTCTTCGCTCACGACGATCCCGTCGGGAGATTACCGGCGTTTCACGGTTCCCCAACCATTCCGGCGAGGGCACGCAGGCCTCGGAAGCCGAGGAATCTCAGGGATCGCGGCGGTAAGTCCGAGGCTCGCGGTCGAGCCGGTGACTTATTGCCGCTCACGACCTGATCGCGATGCCGACGCCTCCGAGTGTGCTCCGACTCGCCGCGGGGGGGCCGCGCGAAAACGAGCGCGCCCGCGCGGAGCCTGACCCGGCTCAGCCCCCCGCGCCCCTCCGCCGCAACGCCCGCTCCGTGCTCGCCACCAGCAAGGGCGCCAGGGCCGCCACGCACAAGGCCAGCGTGGCCACCCGGCCCATGTGGACCAGCCGCCCGTCGGGCAAGGACTGCAACATCGCCGCCGCGAGCATCGCCGCCGCCGCCGAGGAGAGGTGCTGCACGGCGGAGTTCAGCGACTGGAAGGCGGCGCGGGTGGCAGGCGGTGGCACCCGTGACATCTGCGTTTGATGCGCGACGTTGCGGGCGCTCATCACGATCATCATCACCGGGAAGAGCACCCACACCGGCAGTGGCGGCGGGCTCGACACGAACCAGGCACTGCCGAGAAGCAGGAAACCGAGCGTGCCCGCGACGCTCAATGCGAGCACGCCCACGCGGTCGATCAAGGGGCCGAGCATGCGCAGGGCGCCGAAGGAGAGCACGCCGCCCACCATGTAGAGCGAACCGAGGTGGTCGCGGGGCCAGGCCAGGTTGAACTGGATGAACGCGCTCAGGTTGGGGATCACCATGAAGCCGGAGAAGGTGAGCGCCGCGGTGGTCGCCACCGCCGTCCACGAGGCCCGGTCGCCCCCGAGCGCCAGCAGGTCGGACCAGGTGTCGCGACGGGTACCGCTGAGGTGGCCACGCAGGGGTGGCAGCGCCCAGGCGGCGAGGCCCGTGATGAGGAGACCCACGCCGCCCACGGCGAAGAACGGTGCCCGCCAGTCGAGCAAGCGCGCGATTTCGAGCCCCGCCGGCACGCCGAGCACGCTGGCGATGGAGAAGGCTCCCATCACTGCCCCCATGGCCCGCCCACGTCGCTCGGGGGGGATGACGTCGGCCACGATGGACAACGCGAGGCTGGTGGCGGGCCCCCCGGCGGCACCGGCCACCACGCGCGCGATGATGAGCGTGGTCATGTCGACAGCGAGGCCGCCGAGCACGGTGCCCACCGCGAGCAAGGCCATGCAGGTGGCGAGGGCGGCCCGCCGGTCGAAGCGATCGAGGAGGGGGGCGAGCGCGATGCCCGACACCGCGGCAGCCAGCGTGTATGCCCCGCCCACAACGCCGATCTTGTCGACCGGCAGCGCCAGTGCCCGGGACAGGTCGGGCCCGAGCGGCATCACCATCATGAAGTCGAGGATGTTGACGAACTGGACCGCGCCGACGAGGAAGATGGTGGCGCGCTCGCTCCGCATGGCCGGCCGCTATCGCGACCGAGTGGTGCAGGGGGGCAAGGGTGTGGTGCGCGGCTGTGTCGACGCTTGATGTGAATCAGATTACAATCTAGCGAGAATGCTCGCGCTCGCGCTCGCGCTCGCGATTGCGGTAGCCTTCGCTCGTGAGGTACGAAATGGACGTGAAACGCCTCTTCTGGGCGCGGGTGCTGCCGGTGTGCCTGCTGCTGCTCTCCTTCACCGCCGAGGCGACGATTCGTCGCACGCCCGGCTCGTGGCTCTTCGGTCAGCGCACGGTTTTCTCAGACGGCTCTGCGAGCCCCATCTTCCACCCGTTGAGCGAGCCGATGTCGAGCGCGGGGATCATCAACGTGCGCGTGTCGACCGAGCTGGCCGAGACCTCGGGCAACTGCAAGTTGCGTCCCGCGCTGCGCTGGTCCGACGACGGCATCGGCTGGGGCGCGGCCTCGGCCATCGTCGCGACGTACCGGACCACGACCGGCATCGACTACGGTTCCAACTACATCGACATCACCGCGCTCGGCACGCCGAAGCCCTGGGTGCAGTTCGGCCTCGAGGTGGCGAACAACAGCGGCACCCGGGTCGAGGTTTGCAACGGGGCGTTGCTTGTTGATCCGAAGGAGAAGTAGGTGTCCGCCGTGGTCGGTGCCGGGGTGTCGCGGGCGAACCGTTCTCCCGTGATCGCATCGTGATGCTCTGGCCGCTTTCCCTACTCGCTCTCCCAGCGTCAGCAAGCCGCTTCGCTGTCTCTGAGGATGTCGTCTGCCGCACGGCAGAGTGGGTGCTGGTTGCGAGGTCGGTCGACGTCGGTGATGCGTTTCGAAACAGCCAGGGGCGTCTGGCGTCCAGATACCTACGGGACGTCGTGTTTCAGACCGAGGCGATTGTGCACGGCGCCCCTCCGCCAACGCTCACATTGCGGGTAACTGCCAGCGCGTTGCCGGGTGCGGTGGGATTTGACTCTTTCGACCCCCACCTGATTGAGGGGCGGCGCTACCTTCTGGTGGTCACCGAGCGGCGAAACTCGCTGGGACTTGCCGACGCTGAGCGCCTTGCGCTCGGCTTCTCCTACGAATTGCCCGACGCTGGCCTGCTGCCCCCGGATACTGCGCTCCGCGAGGTCTGGCGTGAACACTGCGAGGGCGGCGCGCAATCGCCGCCGAACCTGAGGCCGACGGAACCACTCCTACCGCTAATCCCCGCGTGGGCGTTGGCGTGGTGCACGCACTATGACCCCCCGGCGCAGTAGCGGAGGATGGCGGGTGCTCTGGCTCGGGCTGGGGTTCGCGTGGGGGTGCGACGGCTTCGGTCCCATCGACTCCCGTACCGAAAAGGACGGTGGCGCTGGAAGCGACGGCGACGGCGGCAGTGACGTCCCCAGCCCGACGACGGAATACTGCGAGGAGCTAGAGACGAACCGGATGTGCATGTACTCGCTCACTGCGCCGTACTCTGCGCTGCCTGGGTACCCAGAGGGGCAGGAGATCATCTACCCCCACTTTTGCCGTGGCGACTCCAACTCCGTGCTTGTGTATACCAGCGTCCTCGGGAGCGTGACGAGCAATCGCTTCGCGTTCTTTGGCGGGCGGGGGATTGGTGCGACGATGCGTGATGCGGCAGATCGCTGGTTGACGATGCAGGATGGATTGGAGTTCTCGATCACCGTGTCGACGACTGGTGCGGCGGAAACTGGCGCCGACACTCGTGACGGCGTGACTGACGTCCTCGGGAGCGCGGTGCTCCCCGAAGCGCCCTACGGACAAGCTTCGGCCTACTGTTCACCGCGGTCGGACAATCCCTGTCACTCGTTGGAGTGCACCATCACCGTTTTCGCCGAGAATGACGGAGGCCCCCTCCGCTACACGACGCACCGGACGAACGTTGCCGCCGACAAATTGAGCCTTGAAGCGATCCTGGTACACGAGTTTGGCCACGTGGTGGGTCTGGGGGACACCAACATCTTTCCCGGCTACGTCATGGGCATCTGGCCTGGGTTGGGGGATGCCCCCATGGACCCCGCCTATGACGAGTACATCGCCGCGAAGTACATCTACGGCCCCCGCTAACCCCTACCTCGCATAAACCTCATACTTCTCGGGATGCATGTGCTGCAACGCGCGCACCACCACGCGCTTCCCTAGCCGCGCCTCCACCTGCTCGAGCACCGTGTACTCCTCGCCGTAGAGCATGTCGGCCACGGACGGGTGGGCGTTGACGAAGAGGGTTTCCTTCGCCACGGCCCGGACGGACTCGCGCTGCAACTCGCGGAAGATGTCGTAGCAGAGTGTCTGCCGCGACCGGATGCTGCCCCGACCGTCGCACACCGGACAGGACTCGCTGAGGTAGCGCACGACGTCTTCCTGGACGCGCTTGCGGGTCATCTGCACGAGGCCGAGGTCGCTGATCTTCAGCACGTTGGTGCGCGCTCGGTCTTTCTTGAGCTCCTCCTCGATGGCCCGGTACACCTTCTCGCGGTTCTGCTCGCGGTCCATGTCGATGAAGTCGCTGATGATGATGCCGCCGATGTTGCGGAGCCGGAGCTGGTACACCACCTCCTTCACCGCCTCGAGATTCACCTTGAGCGTTGTTTCTTCGAGCGACGCGCTCTGGCCCACGTACTTGCCCGAGTTGACGTCGATGCTCATCAACGCCTCGGTCTGGTCGATCACGAGGTAGCCGCCGCTCTTCAGCCACACCTTGCGACCGAGAGACCGCGAGATCTCCGTTTCCACCCCGAAGGTATCGAAGATGGGCTCGTTGCCCCGGTAGAGGTGCACCTTGTCCTTCAGCTCGGGCGCGAACTCGTCGAGGAAGGCGAGCACCTCCTCGTGGAGCTTCGGGCTGTCGACCACCATGCGCTCCACCTCCTCGTGGAAGGCGTCGCGCACCATGCGCAGCACGAGGCCATGGTCGAGGTGCAAGGGGGCGGGCGCCTTCTTCGACTTCGCGGCCGCCTGGACCTTCTCCCATGTGCTGATCAGGAAGCCCATGTCTTGCTTCAAGGTCTGGTTGGTCTGCATCGCGCAGGCCGAGCGCACGATGAAGCCGGCCCCGCGAGGACGGTTCTTGTCGACAAACTCGCGCAGGCGACGGCGTTCCTTGTCCTTGGCGATGCGACGGCTGATGCCGACGTGGTCGACCGTCGGCATGAAAACCATGTACCGGCCGGGCAAGGTGACGTGCGTGGTGACGCGCGCGCCCTTGGTGCCGATGGGGTCCTTCGCCACCTGGACGACGATCTCCTCGCCCTCCTTGATGAGGTCGGAGATCGAGGGCTGGCCGGGGCGGGGGTGCTCCCGGGGGGCGGCTTCTTCGACCACCGTCGCGTCTTCGTCGGCGTTCGGTTCGGCGGGCTCCGCCTCCTCGTCGTGCTTGTGGTCGAACATCTGGGGCCAGATGTCGCCCACGTAGAGGAAGGCGGCGCGGTCGAGGCCGATGTCGACGAAAGCCGCCTGCATGCCCGGTAAGACGCGAACGACACGGCCGAGGTAGACGTTGCCGACGTAGCCCCGGTCGACGCCCCGGTCGACGTGCAGCTCTACGAGCTGGTTGTTCTCCATGAGGGCGACGCGGGTTTCGCGGCCGGTGACATTGACGAGGATCTCGCTAGGCAAGGTAGGCTCCCTTGGAGCGCCCGGCCGAAAGGCTGCGAAACAACGAGCACCACGCCATCCCAGCCCGGCGCGTCGTGCGCTTGGAGGCTTCGGGAGGGCGGAGGCGGGTGGGAAAGCACCGAGTTGGTTCCGCGGGTGGCCGCGGCGCCGAGCCCGGAGGGCGGCACCCGCGGCGGCCGATCGACGGCGACCCGTGTGGTGGTTGAGGGTGGAAAGAGGGGGACGCAAACGCGCCCGTCGGGAGTGTATGCCGGGCGAGGGCGTCGTGCCAGATGCCGCATCCTCACCCCGGGCGCGAGGGCGCGTTCTCCGCGAAGTACCGGGCCTCCAGCGCGTCGCCACGGCGAACCTCGCGCACCCGCGCGCCCTGCGCGATGAGGCCGGCCAGCGCGCGCGTGGTGGCGGCGGCGAGGTTGCCCCCAGGGTCGTCGCTGGCGCGCACCCGTGTGACCGCGACGAGTCCTTCCGGCACCGGCTCGTCCAGGATGATCGTGGCCTCGCGGTCGCGACCGGTGACGGTGTCCATGCCCTCGTCGAGCACGCAACGGCCTCGCTCGATGACGATCACGTGGTCGCACAGTGACTCGAGCTCGGCGAGGTTGTGGGACGACACGAGCACCGTGCGACGCCCGCGCTCTGCGGCAAGCACTTGCCTGAGGTGACGTGCCTGCGAGGGGTCGAGACCGGCGGTGGGCTCGTCGAGCAGCACCAGCTCCGGCCAGCCGAGCAGCGCCGAGGCGACGGCGAGCCGGCGTCGCATGCCGTGCGAGAGCGCCTTCACGCGGGTGTGGGCCTGCGCCTCGAGCTGCACGTCGGCGAGCGCGGCGGCCACCGCGAGGCGACTCTGCTCGGCGCCGAGGCCCTGCAACCGCGCCCAGGTGCCGAGCAAGGAGCTGGGCGTGTGGGCCTCGGGAAGCTCCGCATCTTGCGGGAGCACGCCCACGCGCCCCCGGTGCTTCGCCACGGTGAAGGGCCCCAGGCCGAGCAGATCGACGGTGCCTGCGTCGGCATGCAAAAAGCCGGCCACTATGGAGAGGCAGGTGGTCTTCCCCGCGCCGTTCTCGCCCACGAGCCCGCAGAGGCTCCCTGTCGGCACCGCGAAGCCGAGCCCGTCGAGCGCGCGATGTTTGCCGAACCGTTTGCTCACCCCCTCCACGCGCAGCGCGGGGGCCGCGCCCGTGAGCACGCGGGCGGGCGTCACAGGTCGCGACCGGAGAAGCGTAAGAGGCCGAGCGCCAGCCAGGCCAGGCTGACGATCACCGCATGGGCCAGGGCGAGGCCCAGCACCGAGGCGTCGGCCGACCACAGGTCGCCCCAGCCGGTGGTGGGCAAGAACCACGCGACGAGGTCGAGGCATCGTCCAGCCATGCCGCCGGGCCCCGCGTGCTCGATCCATGCGCCGGCCACGGCGCAGGCGATCCACGCCAAGAGGGCCACGGCCCGTGCGCCGTTGAGGCTCGGCACCCACTGCGACACGGCGAGGCCGAGGGCACCGAGCGGCAAGGCGTAGGCGAGGCCCCTCAGCGAGAAGGCCAGCGCCGCCACGCCTATCCCCAGCGGATCCTGGGCCACCATGAGCACCTGGCTCACGACGACGGTGACCAACGCGCCGAGCGCGGCCGCCGCGAACCCGAGCACCGCCTGACCGCCGAGCTTCCCGAGCACGATCGCCAGGCGCTCGGTGCGCAAGACCAGGTAGCGGGCGCTCCGCGACTGCACCTCCTGCGCCAGCGACCCGGCCGAGCCTGCGAGCAGCACGACCGGCAAGGCCGCCATCGAGACGACACCGCACCAGAGGCCGAGCAGCGGCCATTCGAGGAGTCGCGACAGGCCCACATCGGACCCCACCGCCTCGGCGAGCACGTCTCGAACCACCGCGCTCTCGGTCACGTGCGCGAGCAGCGTGCCTGGACGCTCGGTGCCCGGAAGGCCAAGCTGCGCCGCCACCTGCGTCTCCGCGACCTGGAGGGTCTCCACGAAGGCCCAGTCGCCGAGGAACATGGCGGCCGCGTAGCCGGCGAGCACGAGCTGGAGCAGTCGCGACCGCAGCGCACTCGATAGCTCGTAGGCGGCCACCACGAGCACGTCGCGCAGGAGCGTGGTCACCGGGCGTCCATCTCGAGCTCGGCCAGGCCCGCGAGCGTGGTGCCATCGACGTGAGAGAAGGGATCGAGCAGCTCCTCGTCGACCTCCTCGCGTTGCTCGGCGGACAGGATCGAACTGATCGCGTCGTCGGCCTCGATCATCGCGTCGAGACCCTCCGCCCCCAGTTCCATGAGGTCGCGACGGCTCGGCTCGCCGCCCTGGGCCATCTGCGTCGCGAGCGCATCGACCTGGCCCTGCAGGCGCTGGTTCATCCGGTCGATGGCCTCGTCGAAGGCCGCCAGCTGCTCGTCATCGAGGCTCCCTTGCTCCAGGAGGCCCGCCCGGGCGTGGGCGGCGCGCGCGTCGAGCGCCTCGGCGGCGGCCTCGATCCCCTCGGGGTTTCCAAGGGCGAAGTCGTCGTCTTCCGCGGGGGCTGCCGTGGTCGCCGCCTCCGGCGGGTTCGCTGCTGCGTCGGGTGGGGGCAGGCCGGTGCTGGGGGCAAGGGGTTCATCGACCGGATCGGGCGCCGATCCACGCCCTGCCTGGAAGAAGCCGGCCACGCTGGCGGCCCCCGCCTTACGACGGAGCCCGGCCACCTCGCGGTCGTTCTCGGCCAGTCGCTCCCGCATCGCGAGCAGCTCGCCACGAGGTTGCCAGAGCCCCACCACCGCGCCGAGCACGAGCCCCGACACCCACACCAGGAAGGTCCGTGCCATCGGCTCGGCCTATCCCCGCGACGCTAGCGCAGGGCGATCCAGGCCGCCGCCGCGAGCAGCAGGACCCCGCCGACCACCGGGGCCACGACCCAGAGTCCGTTCTCGGTGCGCGAGGGCTCGCGAACGAAGGTGGCGTTCGAGGGGGTCGATGCCCGGCGGGCGCGGTCGGCGGCGGCCTCCTCGCGGCTCGCGATCCCCGCGGGGAGCTTCGTCCGTCCCCCGCCGCTCACCCAGCGTTCTTGTCGCGACAGGATGCGCCGCAAGGTGGCCACGTCGCCCACCCGCGCGCGCGGGTCGACGGCGAGGCAGGCGTCCACCGCCACGATGAAGCGCCCGTCCACCCCGGGTAGCACGGCGTCGAGCGGCCGGTAGCGACCCTGCGACACCGCCACGAGCACATCCTCCACGCGCTCGCCCGGGAAGGCCGGCACGCCCGACAAGAGCTCGTAGAGCAGGCAACCGAGCGACCACAGGTCGGCGCGGGCATCGACACTCCCGGCGTCGCGGGCCTGCTCGGGCGCCATGTAGGCGGCGCTGCCGAGGATGTAGCCCTGGCGCGTGAGCTTCTCGGCGGCCGGCTCGTGCTCGGGGCGACCGAGGCCGAAGTCGGCCAGCCGCGGCACGCCGCCCTCGCCGAGCAACACGTTGGCCGGTTTGATGTCGCGGTGAATGAACCCTCGGGCGTGCGCCTCTTCCATCCCGTCGAGCACGCCGAGGAAGATGCGCTCAGCTTCCTCAGCGGGGAGGGGACCGGCGTGCAAGCGGGTGTCGAGCGTCTCTCCGCCTTCCACCAGCTCCAGCACCACGCCGGGTCGACCGTCCACGTCGACGAGGTCGAGGCAACCGACCACGTTGGGGTGCCGGATGGAGGTCTGGATACGCCCTTCGCGAGCCGCCCGCGCCACGAGGTCGGGGTCGCGACTGAAGGGGACTTTCAGCGCCCCGAGCGTACCATCGCGGGCGTTCCGAACGCGCCACACGCTCGCCATGCCCCCCTCCGCGAGAAAGGCCTCGACCACCCACTCGCCAAGGCGACGGTCCACCAGCCACTCGCCTCGCGACATCCTCAGCGCCTGCGTCGCAGCGGCAAGAGCGCCAGGATCGCGGCCGGTGCCCAGCCGACGGCACCGCTGTCGCAGGCGCATCCGCCGCCGCTGTACTCGCCGGTCACCGGCTCGGCCTCGATGTCCCCCGCGGTGTCGGCCGGGCTTCCGGTATCGGGGCACTCGTCGTTGCCGTCGCAATCGGCATCGACCCCGTCGCCACAGGGGTCGTCGATGACCAGCCCGTCCACGCAGCCGTCGTCGTTGGCGTCGAAGTCGTAGTCCCAGATCCCCCGGCCGTAGGTGGCGAAGCGGGCCACGCCCTCCCCCGGTACCACCTCGGCAGACCAGTAGATCGTCACCGGCGCGTCGCCCCCGGTGATGTCGATCCAGCTTCCGGTGGGGTCGCGACGGTAGGCGGCGGTCTCGGTGCCGGCGTACACCACGCCGGTGCCCGGGTCGACCGCCATCGAGTACACCAGCGTGTCGGGGAGGCCCTCGCCCCAGCCCTCGAAGCTGACACCTCCGTCCGTGGAACGGAAGACCGCCGAGCCGCCATAGCCGCTGCCGCCCACGTAGACGACGTTCGCGTCGAAGGGGTCGACGACCACGGCGGTGCCGCTGTACCAGTTACCGAAGGGCGCCTCGTCGGCGGACAAGGCCCAGGTGAGGCCGTGGTCGCTGGAGGTGAAGAAACGTCCCTCGCTGGTGACGGCGTAGAAGCGGTCGTGGTCGCTCGGCGCGAAGGCGAGCCCGGCGATGAACTCGCCGCGGCTGGCGGCGAACTCCTGGTCGGTGGCGAGCGCCGGGGTCCACACCCAGCGACTGTCACGAAGGTAAGCCCACAGCCGATCCCCGCCGAAGTAGCAGACCTCGGGGTCGTCGGGGTCGGCCATGAGCGTGGGCAACCACGCGTAGGCCTCGGCGTCGCCGGGGAAGTTGGTGTAGGTGAGTTGGGGGCTCTCTTCGCCAACCTGGATCATGAAGAAGCCCGGGTATACCGAGTAGACGATCTCGTGCGTGCGACCGGTGCTGGTGAGCTGGGCGTAGTCGCCAGAGATCACCTGGTCGAAATTGTAGAGGTGATCGCTCGGCACTTGACCCTGCGTCACCTGGTAGCCCTGGTCTTGCGCGCCGGCGGCCACGTGGGACGTGTCGGCGGTGGACGTGAGCACGCCGTAGTATTGTGACACACGCAGCCCCTCGAGGGACTGGTTCTGCACCGTCGCGAGGCCGTCGGTCGACAGGTAGAGCCCGCCGTCGGTGCCCACGAGCCACGCCTCGCCGTCGTCCCGGGCTTCGACAACGAGCCCCATGAGGTCGGCGTGCAGCTTGTTCGCGGGGTCGCCATAGTAGTCGGACCAGTCGTTGACCTTCTCCGCGGTGTCGCCGCCGTCGCGACTCACCCACACCTCCATGCCGCCGTAGACCACGAGCTCCGGGTCGACGATGCTCGCGGTGAGCACGCCCCAGTAGTCGGTGGGGTTGGCCACTTCGGTCCAGGTGGCCCCGCCGTCGTCGCTGCGGCGCAGGTCTTTCTCGTCGTCGACCACGTAGAAGCGGGGATACCCGCTGGTGGCCACCCAGGCTTCGCTGCCGGTGAGCTCGGTCCGGTCGCTGTTCTCGGCGTAGGCGCCCCGTGTTTCCCAGGTATCGCCGAGGTTGGTCGACGCGTGGAGGCTCGCCTCGGCGGCCATGTAGAGGGTGCCGTCGCCCGTGCGCGGGGCCCAGATGTCGATGGCGTGCTCGACCGGCCCGTACACCAAGGACCAGTTCGCGCCCTGGTCGGTACTGCGCCAGAGCCCGTAGCTCCGCCCGCTGCCGCGGACGAGGAAGAGGGCGTTGCTCCCGTCTGTCAGCCGAACGAGGTGACGCTGGGACGACGCGGTTTCGAGGCCGGTCGGCTCGGCCCAGGTGGCCCCCTCGTCGGTGCTGCGGGCGAGCACGCCGGAGTTGGAGCCGACGATCAGCGTCGGCGGGGCGCCCTCCATCACCGCGAGATGATTGACGCCGCCGTACACGTCGTCGGAGAGCGGTGCCCATGCGCCGTCGCGCGAGCGCCACAGGCCGCCGAGGGCGCTCCCTGCGTACAGGTCGGCGCCGCTCGTGGCCGCCACGAACATGCGACCGGCCTGGTTCTGGCTGCCGCGCTCGGTCCACGCGTCGCCATCGCCCGGCGCGCCGCCTGCGGCGTCGGGAGGTGGTGCCCGCAGTTCGTTGCGCTTGCGGAGCTGGGCGAGCCCGTTGTCACGCTCCACCTCGCGCCAATTGACGCCCGGGGGCGCCCGGTGACGCGCCTCGATCCACGCCTTGCGAGCCTTGGATCGCGCTTTCTTGGATCGCAAGTCCTGCACCACTTCGGTGGGCAGGGCCACCGGCGGCGCTCGTCGTTCGCCGGCGCGCAACCAGTGGCTTTGGTCGCGCGGGGCCGGCCAGGGGGTGTTTCCGGCCGGAACTACCGCCGCCGCGAGCGCGAGCGCCAGCGGGAGAAGGGGAAGGAGTCGGGTCACTCGCGCTCGGGGAGGGTGGCAGTGTAGATGACGCGGAGCTCACCGGTACCGAGTGGTTCGTCGAGGCCCTTGCTCGTCGCGGCCGCGAGCACGCAGGCCTCCACGGATTCTTCCACGTCGGCGTCGAGGATGCGGGCGTCGACCACCTTGCCGGTGGGGCCGTCGAAGCGGGCGTCGATCAGAACCTGGTCCCTGCCGCCGGTCCCTCGCGAGGATGGCGACCGGCAGGCGTCGATGGCGCGGCGCGCCGTCCGCAGGCGGTCATCGACCTGGGTGTAGTCCCAGGGTCCCATCACCAGCGAGCGGAATGCCAGGCCGGGCTGACGTGGCCCCCAGCTAGCCGCGAGACCGGGGATCTCCGGCGGGGCGATGGTCAGTTTCTGCTGCGGCAGTAGCTGCATCCAGAACGTGACACTGGCCACGCCCTTGGACGGCATGGCGGGCACCCGGTCGAGCACCTCGGCCGCGCAGACGGCGAGGTTCCCGCCTGGCCGCACGACGGTGCTCCGGCCACCCTCGCCGTCATGACGCGTTTCGCCGGGGAGCACGAGGCCGGGCTCGGCCGGCCACTTCACGAGGCAGCCCCGCAGCTCCTCGGCGCTCATCACGTGCGAGAGCTCGGTCGAGATCAAGAGGTGCGCTGGGTCGGCGCGGCTGTACCGCCGCCCCGTGTCGTACCAGCCAAGCCAGGTTTGAATACGCCAGTTCCACTGCAGATTCCAACGGCGCTCGCCGCCCGCATACTCGCCGCCCGTGCCTGAGAGGGACACGGTCAGGGTCAGCTTGCCGGTGTCGCCGAAGCCGGGGGGAAAGCTCAGTCGCCCGACGTGCTCGTGGATGCACGCCTCCACCTCGGGCATCACGCTCTTCCCGTATTGCGTTGCCGTCACCGTGCCGTCGTCGTTGACGACGAGCGCTTCCCGCACTGTGGCGCCCACGTCGCCGGCCTCCCGGTTGACGAGCGGCTGTACGCAGGCCCTCGCCCAGTCATCGGAGACCTTGTCGATGATCTGGTGGAGGTAGGCCTTCGGGAGCGTTGACTGCTCGCCGGTGGCCGGATTGGCATCGCGGAACACCGTGGGCGCGCCCCGGCGGGGTTTGAGGTTGGCGATCTCGATGAACACGAAGGCGCTCTCGCCGTTCGCTGGCAAGGGGTAGTCCTGCTGCCGCAGCACGCGCAGGAAGCACGGCGTCATCGAGGGCTCGTTCATCGACATGAGCTGCAGCGTCGGCGAGGCGCGCTTGCCCGCGAAGTGCAGCTCGAAAACCAGCAGGTCGACGTGTCCTGCCTCGACGGCCTCTGTGTAGGCGACACACGGAGTGAACTCGACCATCGCCTGGTCGAGCACAGCGTCGATCCCCTCGGTCCACTGGGCGTGCTCGTCGGCGTCGGCGAGGGCGAGGCCGGCCAGGGCGCCGAGGATCACGCCCCGACCGCCCGCGCGAGGAACTGCACCATCGGCAGCACTCGCGCGCAGTCGGCCACGAAGTCGTCGAGGAAGTCCTCGCGACAGAGCATCGTCTCCTCGTACTGCCGCATCGCGACGAAATCCTTGCGACGCAGGTCGTCGGCGAGGGGGTGATCGGCGGCGTAGCCCTTGGGCACGCGCTGGAGTTGTTCGCCGCCCAGGGGCGCGGCGGCGTCGCGAGCGCGGGTCCAGGCGGCGGGCTGGGCCTCCATGGCGCCACGGATCCGCGCCAGCGACGGCCCGTCGGGACGCCAGGTGCCGGCCCCAAAGAAACATCCCCCCGGTTCGATGTGCAGGTAGTAGCCGGGGAGGTGCACGGTCTCGTCGCGACCCTTTCCCGGCTGCCGCGGCGTGAAGTGCGCGCCGAGGTTGGTCTTGTAGGGTGACTTGTCCTTGGCGAATCGGGTGTCGCGGTAGATCCGGAAAACCGACTTCGCGTCGCAGGCCACGCTCGGGTCGATGGCCCCGATCCGAGGCGCCAGCGCCTCGACGAAAGCCAGCAGCGGCTCGCGCAGATCGTGCTCGAAGCGGTTCTTCTGAGCGGTGAACCACTCGCGATTGTTGTTCTGGGCCAGCTCGCGCAGGAAGGCGAGCCCTTCGGGGGTGGCGGCACTCGGCATCGGCCGAACTTAGCCGCCTCCGGCTACGCCGACACCCGGCGCAGATGATCGACCGCGGCGACCAGCGCCGGCGTGGGGTCGTGGAGTGCATCAACGAGCGCACCAGCGGCTTCGGCGATGCTCTTGTGTCGCGACAAGCGGGCAGCCTCGCGGCGCGGATCCGACAGGGGCAGCGGCTCGCCGAGCAGGGCCACCCAGGCGTCGTCGAGCGCGCCGTGGGCGTCGACCCGAACCACCTCGGGGACGCTGGGGTCCTGGAGCGCCCCGGCGAGCCGGAGCAGGGCCGATTCCACGCCCGGCGCGCGTGGGGAGGCGGAGCGGGCGAGGTCGAGGGCGCCGAGGGCTCGCTGGGCCCTGCGGAAGGGGCCCACGCGGCGCCCGTTGGACACGAGCGACACCGCGGAGGCGAGGCCGAGGCCGGCGGCGATGGAGAAGTCGAGCGCAGGGATGCCGGTGCCCACGAGGAACGGGAACTGGGTGCCCAGCGCCGCCATCGCCGTGCCCACGAAGCTCGGAGGCATCACCCCCACGGTAACGAGCTCGGGCGCGAGGCCGATGCGACCCGCGAGGATTCGGGCCCGCGTCGCGATGGCGAGGTGGTCGGACACGGCCCATGGCCAGGCCTTCCCGACCTTCGCCGCGCGCCGCACATCGTCGCGCGCGAGACCGGTGAAGATCGAGACCCGCTCGATGCGCGCGGGGTCGTCCGCCAGCGCCACGGTCACGACGAAGGCCGGTCGGGCGAGCCGGGTCCAGCCGTGGGCATCTACCGGTTCTCTCGCCAGGGCGCGCGCGGCGAGCACGATGCGTGGCGGATTCCCGTCGGCGCCTGGGGCGGCCAGGAGGCTCGACATCGGCCGGGGCGGCACCAGGCGCTGGCCATGGACGAGTCCCCGGGGGGCAAGCCGGGGAGCGCCGTCCAGGTCGATCACCAGGTCTTCGGCCTCCAGCGACGCGTCGCTGCCGAGCCAGGCATGCAACCGGGCGCCCTCCTCGCTGGACAGGCCCCCGAGCACGGCCTCGTTGACGAGGGCGCTGGCTCGCTGGCGCACGCGCACGGGGAAAGCGCCGTCGTCGACCACGGCAACAGTGCACAGCCCTCGCGGCGGGGGCACCTGGGCGGCGAGGAAGGCCTCACGCGCGCCGGGGCGCATGCGCGCGTGGGCTTGTGGCGTCACCACCTCCAGCGCCGCTTCCGGAGCCTGCTCGTCGGCGACCGCGTGCCGTGCAAGGTCGGCGGGGGCTTCCAGCGCCTCGCCCACGCGGTAGCGCCCCGCGAGCCGGCTCCCGGGCTGCAGGGGGCTCGCCAACTACTCCAGCCGCTTGACGAGGTGAAAGCCGGTCGGCGTCTCGATGATCGTCGTGATCGCGCCGATGTCGAGGTCGAAGGCGGGCTCGTCGAGTTGAGGCATCAACTGGCGACGAGAGAACCAGCCGAGATCGCCGTTGTCTTCTTTCGCCGGGCCGTCGCTGTACTTGCGTACGGTCGCGTTCCAGTCCGCCCCGCCCTGGAGCTCCGCGAGGGCAGCCTCGATCCGGCCACGGGCCTCCTCTTTCGACCGCGTGACACCCTCGATCGGCCGCTCCGCGCCCCCGTAGCCGACGATGACCTGGGCACAGTGGATTTGAGACATCATCTCGCGACGGATCACGTGGAAGCCGAACGGCGATTCCACCACGGTGCTCACTTCGCCCACCGAGAGACCGCGCACGACTTCCTCGAACACTGGGACCATCGTCCCGGCGTTGAAGTTGCCGAGACGACCGCCGCGGCTCTTGGACTTGTCGTCCGACATCGCTGTCGCCACCTTGGCGAAGTCCTCGCCCGCGAGGATCCGCGCACGGGCCTCATCGGCACGGACGCGGGCCTCGTCTCGCGTGCGCTTCACACTCGCGTCGGGCTTCATGGCCCCCGCCCAAGCGACCAGGACGTGCGAGGCAGCGAGGCGACTGGCGCTGGTGGCCGGCACGCGGGGGGCCTCGGTACCCTTGGCCTCCGGCTCGGCCTCCTCGGCCTCCACGCTCGACTTCGTAGGGTCGGGCGTCGCGTCCGCGCTCGGTGCCTCTGCGGGCGGCGCTGCCTCCTCGTTGGAGCAGGCCCAGAGCCAAAAAGCCAGGATCATTCTTCCACCAGGCTCGCCGCGGTGAGAGGGGCGAGCTTGTAGTTGTCGTAGGTGTAGATGAGGATGCCGTCGATGCTCGAGTAGCTCACCATCGAGGTGGGCTGGTCGATTTCCGCGTCGATGAAGTCATCGACGCGGAGGCAATCGTCCACGACGAACTCGTCGTAGTCGGGACTGTCGCTGCCGTCTTCGGCGTCGGCGTTGAGGTCGGTCACCGTGGCGCCGGGGAGCGTCACCCGCATGGACTCGTAGGCCTCGGCGTTGGCCGCGACGGCGCAGGCGTCGAGGGTGATCGGGGTGATGGTGCCGCTGTCACCCGTCGACTCCACGCTCTCCGGGAAGGAGATCTCGGTGAGCCCGTAGTAGTCCTGGTAGGTGCCGGTGACGGTCAGCGCGTCGCCGGTGTTGACGCTGTTCTCGCCCTGATCGTAGACGTAGAGGCCGGCATACTCCGTTGCCGTCTCGTCCTGGATGAAGAAGCCGCCCTCGGGAACCACGGCGGTGACGACACCGGTCACCGTCACCAGCATCCCGTCGCAGGCGCCGCCGCTCCGCACGTCCATGATGGTGGCCTCCACCGCGCCGTCGTCGGGGGCCCAGCCCGGGCACTCGTCGCAGGCGTCGCCGTAGCCGTCGCCGTCGGCGTCGGCCTGGTCGGCGTTGCTCACGGTGGAGCAGTTGTCGCTGTCGTTGGCCACGCCATCGCCATCGTAGTCACTCGCGTCGAAGCTGCAATCCACGCCGGGTTCGAGCGGGCAGGTGTCGCAACTGTCGCCGAGCGAGTCGATGTCGCTGTCGAGCTGGTCGGGATTGTAGAACCAGGTGCAGTTGTCGGTGCTGTCGAGCACGCCGTCGCCATCGCTGTCGTCGGCGCTCACCTCGCCGAGCTGGCACTGTTGCCACTCGTCGGCACAACTGAAGAGGCCATAGAGTTGGCCTGCGTACTCGTAGCCGCTCGGCATCGTTTCCTCGGCCAGGGCGGCCGAGAGCGTGTTCTCGACGTCTACCAGCGAGTCCTCGCTGCCGCTGTCCTTGAGGCAGTACCGGCGTTCCTCGCCGCAGGCGTCGAGGGTGTCGCACCAGTCGGCGTGCTCGGCCAGGGTCTCGATGAAGCTCGACTCGCCGTACACCGCCTCGCCATCGACGATCACCAGCTTCACCGTGTCTTCCCGAGCGCCGATGATCGCGCGGTAGGGGGTGCTGCTGTAGTCGAACACGGCGATGTCGGCCTTGAGACCGGTCTCGAGGGTGCCGAGCAGGGCGTCGGCGCCCACCACGCGCGCGGCCTCGCTGGTCACCTTCTCGTAGAGCTCGCTGTCGCCGAGGGGCGCGCCCTTGCCGGCCAGCCAGGCCTCGGCGCAGGCCAGTTCCTGGGGCTGACCGATGCTGCCGCTCGGGGTCCAGTCGGTGCCGATGGCCCAGGGCACGCCGAAGCGCTCGGCCACTTCCACCGGGGTGGTGGTGGCGTAGAGCTCCACGTTGGAGCGCGGCGACCACAGGATCGCCGTGCCCGTGCCGCCCATCACCGCGAGTTGCTCCGTGCTCGCGTCGGTGGCGTGCACGTACACCTGGCCGGGGCCCGTCATCCCCATGTCGATCATGTGGTCGACCTCGGAGCGCACGTTGCCGTCGCGACCCTCGGCCACGTGATTGATCTCGGCCTGGAGTGCCCCGCTGGAGAGATCGTCGGCGTGGTCCTCGCCGTCGCCCTCCTCGATGTTGTCTTCCACGTTGCCCGAGTTGTAGTCCATCTCGTAGCCCGAGAGGTGCGAGGCGCTCTCGCCCTCGTCGAGGTTGCGGACGCCCCGCGCGATGCAGTCGTCGGTGCCCGAGGAGCCCACGGCGCTCGTGGTGCCGTGCACGATCTCGCGGGCCTCGGCCCACTTCATGATCTCGCAGCCGTAGTCGTCCTCGATGGCGTCGTAGGCCGCGCGGTAGTCGTCGTAGCGGCCGTCGCCTTGCCAGTCGTAGCGGTCGTCGAACTCGGGATCGACCTGCCAGGGCGGCAGGGTGTTGTATTGGAGGTGGTTGTGGGGATCCACGAGCCCGGCGGAGATGATGCCCTCGGTGCACACCACGGTGGCGCCGGCCGTGTCGCAGCTCTCGCCGGCGCAGCTGATCTCGCCCGAGGAGGGCTGGTACACCACGGCGCCGGCCACGGCGCCGGCGGGCAGGAGCACGATGCCCACGAGGGCCACGGTGTCGTTGTCGCCGCTCGCTGGGGTGCACTCGGGGAGGGCTGGGCCGGTGGTGTCTTCGTGCGTTTCCGGGAGCGGTTGTTCGAGGCTGCCGGTGTCGCCGGTGTCGCCGGTGTCGCCGGTGTCGCCACTGTCGGCCGTGTCGCCGCTATCGTCGGGACCGGCGCTGTCGCCCGTCTCGGAAGTGTCTTTAGAATCCTCGGTTTCGTCGGGGCAGCCGGCGAGGAGGGGGAGGAACCACAAGAGGCGTGCAGACATGGGCAACCCGGGCGGGGGCGGCCGCTAACCTGTTAGTCCGCGCGCGTGGAAGCCTGGATTGATGCGGTCGTCTTGCTCGTGACCGGGCCATCGATTTGTGCCGGGGTGGTCGTGGACGATCACACCGTGGCCACCGCCTACCACTGCGTAGCCAGCGGGCACAAGCCGAGGGTAGAGCTGCGTGACGGCTCGCGCCACGAGGCGCGCACCGTCGCAATGGATCCGGCCAACGACCTCGCGATCATCGAGGTCGATGGCACCCTCGGGGCGCCGCTCGTCCCGCGCGAATCACTGCCGACGCCGGGCGAGCGGGTGTTTGCCATCGGTCACCCGTATGCGTCGGCGGCCTCGGGGAAGCTCGAGGGCACGCTCTTGTGGTCGGTGTCGGAGGGCATCGTGAGCGCGGTGGGCACCACGTTGATCCAGACCGACGCGGCGCTCAACCCGGGCAATTCGGGGGGACCCCTGCTCGACGCCGAGGGACGGATCATCGGGATCGTGTCTCGCAAGCTCGCCGCCGACAACCTGTCGTTTGCCACCAGGGTCGACCGGCTCCAGGCCCTGCGCGCTACGCCCGAGAAGCCCGTGCTCGGGGGCACCTGGGACGGTGCTCTCGCCCTGACGCCCCGCGCGGCAGGCGACTACGCCCTCGCGGGCGAGGTGAGCGTGGTGGTGCGTGATCGCGCGTGGCTGCGCGCGCAGGCCGGTGGCAGCGTGGGCGACGACGACCCGGAGGCGCACAGCCGGGTGATGCTGGGCCTGCGGCAACGACTGGGGCGCGGCTCGCTCTCGACCACCGTCGACCTCGGCGGCGGTCTCGACGGCGAGTCGCTCGGCCCGGTGCTCACCGGCCGGGTGGAGCTCGCGGGGGTGGGGCTCGGCGTGGCCTGGTTCCCCACGGAGGACGAGCTCGCGATCGGCCTCGAGCTGAGCACCCAGATCGCGCTGCTCCATGGGGTGTGGTAGGTGTCGCGACGGCTCCGTCGTTACCGACCGTTGCTTGGTTTGGCGCTTGGCCTCGCGCTCCTGGTAGGGGGCGAGGGGATCGCGCGCATCCTGGAGCCGGCCCGGGCCGTGGCACCGACGGGGAGCACCTTCATGCAGCCGCACCCCACGCGGGGCTGGTCGATGTCTCCGGGAACCGTCGACAGCGCCGGCGTGAGCGTGACCATCGACGCCACCGGGCTCCGGAGCTGCCCCGAGTCGTCGTCGCCGCTCTTGTTGACCCTCGGTGACAGCTCCATTTTCGGCCATGGCCTCGCCGACATGGACACCCTGCACGGGCAACTCGGCGTGGCGACGGCCGGAGCCTACCGCGCCTGCACCGCGGCGGTGCCGGGCTACTCGTCGCTCCAGACGAGGGTTTTCCTCGACGAGCAGGGCTGGTCGATGGGCGCGAGGGTCATTGTCATCGGCAACCAGTGGTCGGACAACCAGTTCGACTACTTCCCCGACGCCACCTTGCTCGGCGCCCTGTCCGGCCCGAGCGGAGCCGCGGAGTCGGTCTTGATCGACAGCGCGCTGTACCGCTTCCTCGCGGGCGTCCTCGGTCGGCCGACCACCTACTCGGTGTACTGGAAGTCGCGGGACAGCTGGGGCGGCGTGCGTCGGGTGCCGCTCGAAACATACGCGGACAACCTGCGCTGGATGCTCGCCGAGGCGCGCAGCCGGGGCGTGGGCGTGGTGTTTCTGACACTCGCCAACCGCCGCACCCTCCAGTACGAGTCGGTGCACGAGCCCTGGACGCCCTACGTGGAGTACCGCACCACGCTGGCGCGCGTGGCTGGGGTGCCGATCGTCGATGCCACGCCGATCCTGCGCGCCTCGGGCGAGGCGGTCGAGGCGCTCTTCATGGACGAGATGCACCCCACGGCCTTGGGCAACCAGCTCGTAGCGTCCGAGCTGGCGAAGGTGCTCGCGATGGGGCCGGTCGTCCCCGGCGAGCCCGCCGCCCTGGCGCTCCCGCGCGACATCTTCGACGAGGGACCGCTGGATCCCCGATCCCTGCAGGAGCGGCTAGTGCGCGAGACGGCCCCCCTCGAGGGTCGTTGACCCCCCGCCCACCCGGCGCTACGCTGTGGGTCACGGACCAGTGGCGCAACTGGCAGACGCGCGGGATTTAAAATCCCGGTCATCCTGTGGGTTCGACTCCCACCTGGTCCACCGCTACGTTTCGGCGTTGAACCGTTGTTTGGGGCGGTGGCCCCGAACGGGATTCGAAGGCCTACCCGGCGCGGGAAGGGCCCGCCGCGTCCAAACATGCTGCCAGATCGTCCGTGAACGCTCGAAGTTCCTCGAATTCCCATCGATCCGTGAACGCCAGTTCGAAGTCGAACCGACCTCGCCAGGCATACTCGGTTGCGAACTGAGCGAGGCGGCCGCGCACCCCGAGGTGACCCGCCGCGTCGATCCTCTCGACGGACAGCGCGAACGCTCCGGGGGAGATCGACGACAGCGACGCCGTGCCGTCGAGCCGTGCGTAGAGCGCCCGAGCCTCCGCCAGAAAGGCCACCATGGCGTCGCCGAGCACCCAGACATCTGCAGTCCCCGTGAAGGTGGCACCGCGTATCTGCACCATCAGCAGGACATCTTCATGCGGACTCGCGCTGAGGATCCGGAGGGCAACGACGGACTGGCTCACGGTCGCAACCAGTCTTCAACCACGGCGCCGGGGATCCGGTCGAAATGTTTGCGGTTCCCGGTCACGATGGTGGCACCCCGGCTGATCGCGATGGATCCGATGAACAGGTCCGCATCGGCCACGATTGTCCCCTGCCGGGCGAGGGAGGCCTTCACCTCGCCGAACACTCTCGCGCTCGCGAGATCGAGTCCGAACACCGTCATCGAGGCGAGAAGGCGCACGACCGCAGCCCGGTTCTCCTCAGGTGCCGCCGAGCGCTCCGCGCCGAAAAACAATTCGCTCGCCGTCACCCACGATGTCGCGACGCGACCGCGCTCTTCCTCGCGTTTGGCGAGCACGGTCGCGTACCCACGGAGCAGGCCGACACAGGTGTCGGTGTCGAGAATCTTCACAGGTCGAAGTCCCGACCCGGCGTTCGCGCGGCGTAAATGGCAGCGACTTCCTCCTCAAAGCTCTCATTGGAACGCCAGGACCCCGCGAGACGCCTCCACGCTTGAAGTTGCCGCTCGGCGCGCTCCGCGTCCGACTCCGCGGCGGCGAGCCCTCCCTCGATGAGCACCAGGGCCTCCTGGTTGAGGCTCCGGCGCTCGCGCGCCGCTGCGTTCCGCAACCGCTGCAGCAGTTCCTCGGGGACGTCCTTCAGCGTGATCGATGACATCGGGACCTCGCAGGTTCCATTATGGTGCGGAAGTGGAAGTCGTCAACCGCAACCTCGACACCATCTCCCCCAGCACCCCCGCATGGTCCCTGCACCAGTTCTGAAACCTTCCCGTTAGGCCGGCCATTTCGAGGGGGGGAAACCGCGTGGCGGTTTCCCCCTACCGTGCCGTGCCCTCCGGGCTCCGGTTTTCGTTCGCTCGCGCCCTTGCCGGGCGCGCGGGCCGCAGGGCCAACGCGGCACTCTCCCCCCTTCCGGTGACACTCCCCTCCTCTCGGGCCCTGCCGGGCCGGGTGTCGTGACTTGAGGGCGAGTTCTGCGCCCCCCGCGATGACGCTGACGCTGACGCTGTCGCTGTCGCTGTCGCCGTCGCTGACAGCCCTGGCCTACCACCCCATCGCGGTCGCGATCTCATCCGCGATGCTCGCCCCCGCCGTGTGGTTCGCCTCGGCGGTGAGGTGCCCGGGGTCGCCTGGCAGTAGCGCGGCCATCCCGATGCTCGCGCAGGCGTCGCGTGCATCGAGGAACACCGTGTCGCGACCGAAGCTGAGCGCCCAGGCCTGTTGCGGGTTGGGAGGGCCTGGGTTGCCGCTCAGCTCGGCCTGGTGAGGCAGCAGGCTGTAGAACACCCGTGTGCCTCGCTTCTCGGCATCGTCGACCACGAGCGTGAAGGCGTGGGCGCGGTCGCTGTCAGAAACCCGGTCAACTCGCGAGGCGGCCGCCCGCTCGTGGGGCAAGACCACCTGGCGCTCGGGCAACGCGAGCAAGTAGGCCCGCGCGAACTCGAAAATCCGGGACTGCGTGGCCAGCCACACCCGCGCCCGCGCGGGTGCGCTATCGGCGCCTTCCAGTGCCTCGCGGTCGGACACGGGCACCCGGTTGCGGTCGTGCTGGGGCAGGAAGAAGACCACCGCATCGGGCGTATAGGCCTCGGCGAGGTCGAGGTACAAGGCGGCTGCCTGCCACGACGAGTAGCCGGGCTGTCCCGCGTTGATCACCTCGGTGGGCCCCAGCTTGTCGAGCGCTTCTTCCATCCCCTCGGCCACGCTGCCGCCGTCGTCGACGCCCCAGCCAAACACCGTGCTGTCGCCGAAGACCATCACTCGACGCGCGCCCGGCTCGCGATCACGGCCATAGGCGGTTCGCAGACCGTCGCTGTTTGTGCGCACCGCGAAGGGTTGCCCGCCGGGGGCCCGGAAGGCATCGTCCTGGAGGCTCGGCGTCATGCGCCAGCCCAGCGCCTCGCGGCCGGTGTACGAGGGGCGCACGCCCGCGCCGCGCAGCGCCAGTTCCGCCGCGAGCAAGAAACAGGCGCCGACGAGGAGCCCGATGCCGAGTTTTACCCAGCGCGACCGCGGCACGTAGCGACGAAGGCGCCGGCTGAGGTTCACGCCCGGACCACCTGGCCACGGGGCACCACGCGCGCCGCAGGCTCGAGTCGCCCGGCGGTCTCCGCCACGTGTTGCACGGTGGTGACCGGGGCTCCCAGGAACCTGGACCCGTGGGTGGCGAAGGCATCCGGGTCGCCAGTAGACAGGAAGCGCGGTTCTCCCTCGGCCACCGTGAAGTCCGGGTGCCTTGTCAACCAGTCGACCAGCCGAGCGGCGACGAAGGGGGCGGGGTCGAGCACGGGGCAATCGGTGGCGGCCTCGAAGGCCTCTCGCAGGAGCGGGAAGTGGGTGCAGCCGAGCACGACCACCTGCGCGTCGAGGCCATCGAGGTAACGACGAACGGCGAGACGAGCGACGTCGCTCGTTTCCCACCCTTCCTCGACGATCGGCGCGAGCAGGGGCGCGGCTCGCTCCACCACGGCGACGGGGGCGAGCTTGTGACACTCGGTGGTGAACGTGCCACTCGCCACCGTCCGTGCCGTGGCGATGAAGGCGATCCGGCCGCCGCGAGTCGACACGTGGTCGACGGCCAGCTCCGCCGCCGGGATGGTCACGCCGAGCACGGCGCGTTCCTGGCCGGGACCCGTGTAGCGGGCCTGCAAGTGCCGCAGGGCCACGCTCGACACCGTGTGGCAGGCCACCACTACCACCCGACAGCCCTCGCTGAAGAGCCGCTCCACGCACTGCTCGGCCAGGCTCAGGATCACGTCGGCGTCGCGACCTCCGTAGGGCGCCCGCCCGGCGTCGCCGAGGTACACGAACTCCGCCCGGGGCAGGGCGCGGCTCAGCTCTCGGAGCACGGTGAGCCCGCCGAATCCCGAGTCGTACACGCCGATGGGCGCTGGCTTCACGCGTCGTCCCATTCGCCGGCGTGGGCGCTCGACATCAGCTTCGCGAGCATGTCGGCCCCCTTCACCTCGCCCGCCGCCACCGCGCGCACACCGCTCACGATGGGCAAGTGGCCCCCGTGTCGCAAGAGCGGCGCGCACATCGACACCACCTCGGGCGAGGCCTCGCCGCGAGCCAAGGAGAGCCCGCGGCGGTGCCCCGGGTGCTCGGCCGAGGCCGCGCAGGCCACGAGGTCGCCCACGCCGGCGAGACCGGAGAACGTGCGGGGATCGCCGCCGATCTTGCTCGCGAGGCGTGCCCCCTCGACGGCCGCGCGCGCCACCAGCAAGGCCTCCGCGCCGGCCCCGAGGCCGAGGCCCCGCGCGGCGCCGAGCGCCACCGCGAAGACGTCGACCAGGGCGCCGGCCAGCTCCACCCCCGCGAGATCGGCACTCTCGTACACTCGGCAGAGCGGCGAGCGCAGCACCAGCGCGCCGAGGGCGCGAAGCTCCGCGTGGGGCGAGGCCACCACCGCTGCGCAGGGGCTCTTCCGCGCGATCTCGCTCGGCAAGACGGGACCAGCCAGGGCGGCCACGCGCAGGCACGCGCTCTCCTCCATGATCACTTGCGACGGGCGCAGCGCCGTGCCCGGTTCGAGCCCACGCGTCGCGAGCAGGATGCGGTCGCCCGGCCCTGGGAGCCGCTCGCGGACGGTGTCGCGCAGATCGGCCAGCGGCACGCACCACAGCTGGAGGCCGCGCGCGTCGACGCCTGCGGCCTTCACCAGCGTGGCGAGCGTTTTCGACAGCTCGCCGTTGCCCACGATCTCGGCTTTCAACGTAGCTCCCGGTAGCCGACCATGCGGTTCTGGTAGTAGAGGCAGAGCTCCGGGTGGAGTCGGAGGCTGGGGCCGTGCTCGGCCACGGCGCGGTGGCGGTGAAAGGACGCGAAGGCGCGAACCGCGTCGTCGAGGGTGCGATCGGCGCTGGGCGCGAAGGCGGTCTTGTAGGCCGAGAGTCGCGACATCGCGTCGTCGACTCGCCGGGACACGGCGGCGCGGTCGACCACGGCCTGGTCGGGATGGAGGCGGACCAGGCGCCAGGTGTCGAGCCCTGGATTGGTGGCGCGCAGGGCCGCCCAGGCGGCCCAGGCCACCAGGTGCGTAGACTGCGGGACGAAGTCGCGCTGGTAGGCCTCGCCGAGGCGCTCGGCCACCCGCTCGGTGTAGAGGTAGTCGCGCTGCTCGTCGGCCACGACGGCGCCGCCCGAGTTGCACACGTAGCCGCGGCGGTCGACCACGCGCCCACGGGGATCGAGAGAGCGCCCCTCGCCATCGACGGGGTTGCCCACCACGTCCATCGGCTGGCCGAAGACGACGTGCACCTTGGCGTCGAGTTGCAGGAGCGATCGCACGAAGCGCCCGATGGTGCGCGCGTCGGCGAACTCGTCGTCCATGATGATGTACCGCTGCTTGCCCTCCTCGGCGAGGCTGTCGGCGATGAGCGTCTCGGCCTCCAGCACCAGCCCGATGCTCAGCGTGCAGGGCACGATGTACACTTCGCCATCGCGACGTCCGGCGGCGAGGGACTCCTGCCAGGCTGCGAGCCCGGTGCCCAGCAGGCCTTTCTTCAGCCGCGATTCCAGTCGTCCCGAGCGGCTCCGGGTGCCGCCGGGGAAGAAGAGCGAGTGGTGCCGTCGCCCGATGATCTCGGTGGAGTAGTCCTTCAGCGTGTCCTTGTAGAGTCGGTTCTTCTTACGACGATCCACGGTGTACGCACCGAGCCGCTGCATGAAGAAGGCCATCACCGGGTTGCTGAACAGGTTGAGGCCGGCCCCGTAGGCAAACGGTGGCAGCCCGGCCGCGAAGGCGGAGTAGCCGATCAGAGGGCTGTCGAGGTTCGACACGTGGGTGGGCGCGAGGATGAGGGTGCCGGCCTCGGCGAGCCGACGGAGCTGGTCGATCGGGCCCGAGAGGAGGATCCGCGAGGCAGGGTCGAAGTCGCCGAGCACCAGGTCGCGTGGGCGCGCGCCCGAGAGCAGGCGCGTCAGCACGCCCGGCATGATGCGCGTGGCGAAGCGGTAGGTCCGCGCCGAGAAAGGGTTGTGCACCTCCTCGGCGTAGTGCCTCACCATGCGGAAGATCGATGATTCCATCCCCGGTCGCGACATCGCCCGCAGCGACTGTGCCCCGGCCTCGATGGCCTCGGCGTACTCGGGGCCGTCGTCGTCTCGCTCGAGGCGTTTGCGCTCGTGGAAGAGCGTGTCGGCGAGGTAGTCGGCGAGCAACGCGTCGGCCGTGCCCACGAGCCGTCGGCGCACGCGGGTCTCGAGCGCGGCGGCGATCTGGCTCGCAGGCGGGGCGCGGAAGAGGGGAGGGTCGGCGGCCATGGCGACCGAATCTAGCTCGCGGTGAGTTAGTCGCGCGCGGTGTGGTTGATCGCACTCAGCGCCTGCGGCTCCCTCGGCCTCCAGAGCATCCAACTCGGCGAGAGCACCGAGGGGCGCATTACCATCAGTCCGGCCGGCGCGGTGAGCTTCGGGCAGGTGGTGGAAGACGGCGAGCCGGAAGACGAGACGCTCACGCTCAGCGTGTCCGGCGACTCGGTGCGGGTGGTCGACATCTGGATCGACGGTCGCAGTGGCGCCTTCTCCCTGCTCTCCGATCCTCCGGTGCCGCGGACGATCGAGCCCGGGGAGGAAATGGAGCTGCGCGTGAGATTCCAGCCGGGGGCAAATGGGAATTATACCGCCGAGTTTCTGGTTGAGACGGGAGGCGGCACCATCGTCTCGCGCGAGCTGAAAGGCGAGGGCTGCTCCGACCGCGATCGGGACGGGCGCTGCGACTGATGCCGCGGGTCAAGATTCGAGTCAGTCACCTGTCGCGACAACCTCGCTTCTCCGGGGATGACGATGCCCTGGGCGAGGAGATCTGGTCCGAGCTCGACCGCCAGCTCCGGCGCCAGGCCGAGGACAAGCGCGTTCCACGTCCCGCCGTGCTCACCCTCTTTCCCGAGGTCGTGCAGGTGGTCGACGTGAGCCCCCTGCTCGACGTGGTGCCCGACCACCACCGCGCCGTGTCGAGCTTTGCCTCGCAAGACGGCGCCGAGGGGCTCGCCCTCGCTGGGGTGCTCCTGCATCGACGTAACGGCGCGCTCTTGGGTCGCGATGCGGTTGTCTTCATCGAGTGGCCCGACGGCCGCTGGTGGTGGTGTCGGCGCCCGCTCGGCGTGCCCGGCACGCCCGTGGTCGACGCAGACGACACCGTGGAGCGGGCGATCGACGGCGCTGCCAAGCCCAGCGGTCTCGGGGGCTGGTTCGCCCGCGCCCGTTTCGAGCAAATGCGCATCAAGCTCGACGGGGGACCGGGCGAGGTGAACTGAGCCTCGCGACGGTGCGCCCCTGAACGCGCGTCGCCGCGCCCACGCCGGGGATAGCACGGCGGCATGCGCCTCAACCTCCCCACTGGCCCTGCGCCCCGCCTCCTCGCCGCGGGGGAGCCTGACTGGATCGGCACCGACGGCGAGCACGTGGGCTGGGTGATGGCCGACGTGCTCTTCGTGCTCGACGGGGACGGGATCGCGGTGGTGCCGCTGGGTGACTTGCCTGACGACGTGGTCGGCGCGGGTGGTCGGTGGTCCGCGGCCCTGTGTGACGGCGTCGTGCGCGTGGAGGCCAAGGAGGCCGTGGGTGCGGTGCTCATCGACGAGTGCGAGCCGGTTCACGTGCTCCCCGGCGTGGACTGCGCGCTGGCCGTCGCCGTGCCGAGTCACGAGCTGCTCCGCACGCGAGACGGAGCGCGCATCCCCATCCCCGACGCCGCGACGCGAGCCAAGTTCGCCGCGCCCTTCCTTTCCGGCGTGGGCCTATGCTGGATCGATCTCGACGTGCTGTACCGACTAGGCGAGAGCGGGCAGCCCAACGCCCTCGGACGGGCGTCGGGCGCCGAGGCGATCGCGGTGGGTCCCCGTGGCAGCTGCCTCGTGCAACTCGCTACCGACACGCTGGTGGCGCCCACGCGCGCCCTGGCCCAGAAGCTCGGCGAGAAGCTCGACGTGTCGACGGCGCGCTTCGCCGCCGACGGCGAGTCCGCGCTCGTGGCCGACGAGGACGGCGTGGCCTTGCTCGACCTTCGCGCCAACAAGGTGTCGCGACGCTGGGAAGGTGCCTTGACGCCGGTGGGTTTCGCGCCGGGGCCGATGTTGCTCGACCGTGACACCGGCGCGCTCGTGGATGCCGAAGGCCAGGTGGTCCTCGACGGCTTCTGCGGCGCCACGCCGTCGTGCCGGGGCAAGCTGCTCGCGGGCCCCGGTGGCACCACGTGGCGACTGGACAACGGCACGCGGCTCCCGGGCGCGGCCTACAGGGGCGTGACCGCGACCGATGGCGAGCGGGTGGTCGTGGTCGATGACGAGCACATCAGCGTGGAGATGGTCTGCCACGCGCACGGTCTCTGCAGCGGCGATGACTTCGTGGCGGCGGCCGCCTTCGATGGCGACGAGATCCTCGTGCAGACGATCGACGGCGAGACGGGGGCGTTTGGGCTCGATGGATCGAGTCGCTGGCGTCGTCGGGATGCCGAGATGCCGCACACGGCGCCGCCCGTTCCGACCGGGGTGGTGCCCGGCAATGACGCCGAGCCGAGCGAGTTCTCCGTCGACGGGCACGCTTATTCGCTCCCGGCGACCGCCTTCGCGCGCGTCGGCCCGCGCATCTGGGCCTGGAACGTCGAGGGATTCCTCGTGGAGGTGTGATGCTGCTCCTTTTCGCCGCTGCGTTCGCCGCCCCGGACATCGTGTTGGTGCTGGCCGACGATCTCGACTTGGAGTCCACCCGCCACCTCTCGCGGATCACCGAGATGGTCGCCACCCCGGGCGCGGTTTTCGACAACGCCTTCGTGTCGTTGTCCTTGTGTTGCCCGAGCCGGTCGACCATCCTCACCGGGCTCTACGCACACAACACCGGCGTCATGGCCAACAGCGGGCCGAACGGCGGATTTGCCGCATTCAAGAAGACCTGCGAGAAACGAACCATCGCCACCGCGCTCGACGCGGCGGGCTATGCCACTGGCCTTTTCGGGAAGTACCTCAACGGCTACCCGGAGAACGGCAACCGGCGGTACGTGCCGCCGGGCTGGGACACCTGGGTGGTACCCGCTGGCGGGGAGCCCTACGACCAGTACAACTACACCCTGAGCGTGAACGGGCGTCTCGAGAAACACGGCGACTTACCTGTCGACTACCTCACGGACGTCTTGTCGCAGCACGTCGAGAGTTTCCTCCGCGACTCGGGAAAGAACCCCGCCTTCGCCTATGTGTCACCCTACTCGCCCCACTCGCCGAGCACGCTCGCGCCGCGGCACCAGGGTACCGTTCCCGACCTGTCGGCGCCTCGCTCGCCGAACTTCGACGAGGCGGACATGACGGACAAGCCCGCCGGGGCGGGCAGCCGGAGTCCCATGAGCCCGCGGGAACTCCGCAGCATCGACCGACAGTATCGCGCCCGGGTGGGGTCGATGTACGCCGTGGAAGACCTGGTGGCGCGGGTGATCGCCGTCCAGCAGGAGCGCGGTCGGCTCGAGGACACCTGGCTCATCTTCACCTCCGACAACGGATTCCACCTGGGCAGTCACCGGATGGCCAAGGGCAAGGAGACCCCCTACGAGGAAGACTTGCGCGTGCCGCTCTACGTGCGCGGCCCGGGCGTGAAACCGGGGACGGTGGTGCACGCGATGGTGCTCAACACCGACCTCGCCCCGACGATTGCCGCGATGGCGGGTATTGCGCCGATCGCCGAGGCCGATGGCCGCTCGTGGCTGGGTTGGCTCACCGGCTGGGTGCCCGCCCCGTGGCGCGACGCCTTCCTCATCGAGCGCGCGAAACAGGCCGACCAGGAGCCCGAGGGCGGGCGACGTAAGGCGGTGAAGCCCGGCTACTCGGGCATCCGCACCGCCACCCACAAGCTCGTGGACTACGACTCGGGCGAGCACGAGCTCTACGACCTCCTGGTCGACCCCTACGAGCTCCAGAACATCGCCGGGACGGGACGCGCCGAGGAGGCGACGCTGGCCGCCCGGCTTGCTCAGCTCCGCGCCTGCAAGGGCAAGGCGTGCGTGGTGGCGGAGAACCCGCCGGCTCAGTCAACGCCACAGGCGACGGAGAACCAGTCGGGCGCCTCGCCGTAAGCGGCGACCGACGCGGATACCTCGCTCGCCTCACTCGGACGATAGAGGTGATCGGCGGGCAGCACGAAGCCGCTGGCGTCGCAGTTGCCCTCGCGACAACGCATCGCCACCTCGCCCTCAACGAAGATGCCGGAAGCCGAGCTGTTGCCTGGGCTCTGGCAGGTCCAGCTCGGCGCGGTGCCAACGGGCCAGGGCTCAGGCCAGGCCGCCGGTCGCGGCACCGATACGCTGTCGACGAGGCCGTGGGCGAGGTTCATGGTTGACCAGGGCCCAGCGTCCGTCGAGAGCCCCGCTTCCTGCCAGCCCGCTGCGAGCGAGGCGGGTGACACGTACACGGGCACGAAACCCGTGTACTCGGTGGTGATGCCGTTGTGGCCGCAGTTGAGCGTGTCGTCGCCCAGGCCCCGCAGCATGCAGGGATTCTCGCCGTGATCGCCGAAGGCCACGAGGCGCAGGTCGTCGAGGCGGTCGTGCTCGCCGAGCAGGTCGAGGAGCTCACACAGGCGCTGGTCGAACTTCTCCGCGCGGAAGTCTTCCACCGTTTCCGTTGCCGTTTGCCAGAAGAGCGGCCGCCAGCGGTCTTCCTCGGTGGCCTTCTTGACGCTGGCGTAGTGCAAAAGATGCTCGTAGAACTCGCTCTCTAGCCACTTGTCGACCGGGTCGTCGCCCGCCGAGGCCAGGCCTGCGTTCACGGCGATCTCCCAGAGCTCGACACAGGCGTCGGTGCCGGGATCCTGCCAGCACCGGGGCTCGTGTCCGCCGGGCTCCAGGGTGTTGAGGAAGAGGGTGACGCTGCGCTCCTCTTGGGGAAGCCATCGCCCGAAGGCCTCGATGGCCTGCGCGACCGGGCGGTCTTCCTCGGCCACCAACGCTAGGTTGGTCGCGGCCATGTGGGTTTCCCACATCTCGTCGCTGCCCTGGGTGTACACCGAACGGAAGAGCTCGCACGATTCTTTTCCGCTGGCGGAGAGCACGCTGTTGTCGGCGCCAAAGATGTAGGTTCCTCCAGTGCTGTCGCGAATGGTCTCCATCACCGAGGGCTGCCCACACTCCGGGTACTGGTTCTTCCGCGCGCTGCCGGTGGTGTTCTCGGGCCAGAGCATCCGGGTGTGCGCCTCGCCCGTCCAGCTCGACGGTGTCACTGCGCCGCTCAGGCAGGCGAGATCGAGGCCGTGCTCGGCCATGATCGCCGACACGCGCTCGCACCATCCAGTCTGGTTGGCCATGGTCTGGCCGAGCGTGTCGATGCTGAACACCACGACCACCGCGTCGGTGTCGCCCACTTGCTCGGCACAGCCGAGCACGAGCCACCACATCAGGGGCGCAAACCGACGACGCGCCCATTGGCGAGGCCCACCACCATGCCCGTGCCCAGGAGCGCGGGCTCGGCGGTGACTGGCGCGCCGAGCTGCAGCTTCCAGTCGATGCCGCCATCGAAGCTGTCGATGGCGTACAAGGCGCCGTCGCCGTTGCCGACGTAGAGCGTTTTACCGGCGATCACCGGCTGTGTCAGGAACTCGCCGTAGCCCTCGGCGCCCCAGAGCTTGCTGCCGGACACCGGGTCGAGCGCGTAGACGGTGCCGTCTTTGTCGGGCACGTACACCGCCTCGTGGACGGCGGGGGCGGCCTCGGGGGCGAAGCCCGTCTGGAAGCGCCAGGCCTCCTTGCCTGCGTCGGCCCCCACACGCCACACGGCCACCACGCCGCCGGGCTCGCCGCCCTGGGCGCCGTAGCTCACGTAGGCGCGCTCCGCGTCGAGGGCGGGGCCGTCGACCGGGGGCGCGGGGAGGGGACAGCTCCAGGCCACGCCCTTTGGCCCCACCGCGTGGAGCTTGGCGTCGGTGCTCGCGAAGTACACGGTGGAGCCGTCGGCCGCTGGGCGAGCGGAGGGGACCACGCCGGCCGCCACGTTCCACCCGGCGGTGCTGCTCACTTGTCCCGTGGCGGTGACCCAGGCGAAGCCACCGTCGACCGGAACGACGCGCCCGACCACGGCGCCGCCCGGCTCGGTGACGGTGCCGTCTTTGCCCGTGGCGCGGTCGACCCAGTGTACGCGCCCGTCGCCGCCGCCCACGATCACGCTGCTGTCGAGCAAGTAGGGGCCGCCGCGCGCGTCGATGCGCGCGTCCCATCCCCGCTTGCCGTCGGCGCTGAAGGCCACGAGCCGCCCGTCGGCCACGGCGAAGGCCTGGCTGGCGTCGCCGGCGATGGGCTCGGTGATGGGACCGCCCAGCGTGAAGCCCCAGGTCTCGGCCACGCGCTGGCCGAGGGCTGGCGCCGAGGTGAAGCCGGAGCGCCAGGAGGGCAGAGGATCGGGGCGCACCACGGGCGGAGGCTTCACGTCCTCGACCACCGGTGGCAGCGCGACGATCTCGCGCGGTGGCTCGTTCTTGACACAGGCGAGAGGCCACATCGTCGTCAACCAGATCATCGCGCGTCGCCCTTGAAGCGGTAGCCCATGCCGCGAACGGTGAGGAAGTGCCGGGGGTCGTCGTCGTCGAGCTTCTGGCGCAGGCGAGTAATGAAGTTGTCGACGGTGCGCTCGGTACCGAAGTAGTTCTCGCCCCACACCGCGTCGAGGATCATCTGCCGCGTCACGACGCGGCCCTCGTGTTTGGCCAAGTACTGCAGGAGCTGGAGCTCGCGGGCGGTCATCTCTTGGAGCTCGCCCTTGCGGCGCACCTCGCCGGCCGAGAAGTCGGCCTCGACGTCGCCGAAACGCAAGGCGGGGGCAGGCGGAGGTTTGCCACGGCGGAGCTGGGCCTTGATGCGAGCCAGGAGCTCCGCCAGCCCGAAGGGCTTGGTGACGAAGTCGTCGGCGCCGATGTCGAGGCCCATCACCTTGTCGGGTTCAGTGCCCTTGGCGCTGAGGATGATGACCGGCACCGAGTGGCCGCGGCGCCGCAGCTCGCGGCAAACCTCGTAGCCGTTCATCGCCGGGAGCATGATGTCGAGCAGCACCAGGTCGGGCTTCCACTCGGTGGCCACGCGGAGGCCACTCGGCCCGTCGATCGCCGCGCGCACCTCGTAGCCCTCGAGGCCGAGGTTGAGCTCCAGGCCGCGCAGGATGGACGGGTCGTCCTCGATGAGCAGGATGCGGTCGGGCACGCCAGTCTTTATCACTGGCTTCGCTTCCTGAGATGGTAGTCGACGGTGAGCTCGGCGAGGAGCTCTCCCTCGTCAGAGCGCACCTCGATGCGTAGCGGGAGATCCACCTTGCCCGCGGCCTCTACCGCTGCCACGGCCTGCTCCACCTCCTCCTCGCTCACCCGCGCGTGGGCGTTGCACGCGGCTGGGGCGGGTCGCCGGTAGCGGATGGCCAGGCCCTTCGCGAGCAAGAGGTAGGGTGACAGCCGCGGGTGCGACAAGAGGGCTAGACCGCCGGCTGTTTCCCCAACGAGCACCAGCGCCGCGGCGTGGATGGTGCCCACGTGGTTGAGGTTGCCCGTGACGTGGGGGATGCGCACCACCGCGTGCCCCGGCTCGCTGTGGACGATCGACAGGTCGGCCCCGTGGGCGAAGGGCACGGTACGAAGCAGCTCGGCGACGGACATGGCTCATCCCTAACCGCCCCGAAAGGTGCCGGAGGTTAAGGGTTAAGACTTGGCACTTGACACGTCAATGGCGCCCTCAAGCTCGCGCCGTTCTCGCCGAAACGCAATCATGCGCCAGCCCGATCCCAACCGCCTCCTCGCCGACCCCGGTCCCCAGGTGCGAGGCCCAGCCCGCCGGTGGCTCGCCAACGAGCTGGCCAGCGCGCTCTCGGCCCGGGTCGGGCTCCGCGAGATCGGCCCGTTCACCGCGCTCATCCGCGAACACCTGCTCAACGCCTGGAACCGAGGCTCCTCGCCCACCCTCGACGAGGTGCTCCGCGCCGTCGTGGAGCCGCAGCCCACCGCCCGCTATGGCGCCGCCGTCGACGCGCTGGAGATGAATACGCGCCTCGAGATCGCGTTGCGCTACCTCTCGGCCACCCCGGAGTTCAGCGGCCGACCTCCTGAGGGCCCTGATCGCGTGCCGGTGGACCGCTTCGTGGTGCGCGCGAGTCGAGCGCGGGCCAACGTGTTTCCGCGCCCCGAGATGGAAGGGCTGCTGGAAGAGGCGCACCCGTAGCCTCACGCGGATAGGCCGCCCGGCGTGTCGGCCGCCGACCGTCTCCCCGCCCTCGCCCGTGCCATCCGGCGCGTCGAATCCGCCTTGCTCGACCATGTCCGGGCACACGGCTTCGACGAGGTCATTGTCCCGATGGTGGAAGACGCCGGGGTGTACCTCAGCGACGACGCCCCGCGGCTGGTGCAAGACGGCCAGGTGATGGCGTTGCGATCCGACTTCACTGGCCCCCTGGCGAGGCTGGTGTCGACCCGCTGGGAGGGCGTGGACGGCCCAGTCCGCCTGGCCTACCGCGGCATCGTTTTCCGGGGTGGGCACCAGCGCTGGCAGGCCGGCGTCGAGGCCTACGGCACCGAGGTCGGCCCCGGCGACGAGGAGATCTTGCGCCTGGCGTTGAGTGCGGCCGACGCGCTCGGGCTCGACGACGCCGTGCTCGTGGTTGGCAGCGTGGCTGGAATCGAGGCGCAGCGGCCGGGGGCGCTCGCCGATCCGACCCTGCGTGACGCGCTCGACCGTCGTGATGCAAGCGCATTGACGCATGATACATGTATCAACCTCGTTGATGTATCACCCGACGTATCGTTGCTTCAAAATGCAATTGGATCGAGGCTTCGTCCAGATCCTGCACACGTGCGTCGTTTCCCGTACTACACGGGCATCGTCTTCGACCTCTTCGCCCCAGGCTTCCCCGGCCCTCTCGGGGGTGGCGGTCGCTACGATGGGCTCTGCGCGCGCTACGGCCGACCGCGAAGCGCCGTCGGTTTCTCGCTCGACGTGGAGATGATCGCCCGGGGACGCCGATGATCACCTTCGGCCTGCCCAAGGGACGCCTCGCCGACCAGGTGGTCGCGGCGCTTGCCGAGATCGGTCCCGTGCAGGTTGATGGCCGTGAGCTCGTGGTGCCGGGTCGCGACGGCGGCGTGAGGTTCCTCCTGCTCAAGCCGCCCGACGTCCCCGCGTACGTGGCGCGCGGCGTGGCCGACCTCGGCGTGGCCGGGCTCGATGTCTTGCGCGAGCACCCGGCCGACGTGCTGGAGCCGGTCACGACCACCCTTGGGCGGTGTCGGCTTTCGCTCTGCGGGCGACCAGGCAGCGATCTCGTCGCCCGCATGCGCGAGGATGGTCTCCGCGTGGCCACAAAGTACCCCCGCATGGCGGGCGAGGCCCTGTCGCGACGAGGCCTGGTGGCCGAGCTGATCCCCCTCCATGGGAGCGTGGAGCTAGCGGTGGTGGTGGGGCTGGCCGACGCCGTCGTCGACCTGGTGGAGACCGGGGCCACGCTGCGCGCGCATGGTCTGGTGGAGTACGCGACGCTCGCCGAGGTGAGCGCGCGGGTGGTGGTCAACCGGGCGAGCTACGCGCTGCAACGCGAGGCGCTTGCCCCCTTTCTCGAGAGGCTCGGCCGATGCGACGAGGGACGGTAGAACGCGAGGGGGCCGTGGTCCTCGCCCGGCGCGAGCTGGCGCCGGCCGGCGTGGGCGAGGTGGTGAGCGAGATCATCGCGAGCGTGGCGGCCCGGGGCGACCGCGCCGTGCGCGAGTACACCCATCGCTTCGACGGCGTGGACGTGCCCGCCGCGCGCGTGCGACAGGACGAACTGGTGGCCCTCGCCGAGACGGTGCCCGAGGGACTGGTCAGCACCATGGTCCATGCCGCCGAGAACATCGCGGCCTTCCACGGCCCGCAACGACCGCGTCCCTTCACGCTGGCAGGCGGGCACCTGCGCCAGCGCATCGTCCCGCTCGACGTGGTGGGCTGCTACGTGCCCGGCGGCCGCGCTGCCTACCCCTCCACCGTGCTGATGAACGTGGTCCCGGCGCGCGTGGCCGGTGTCCGGCGCATCTGCGTGGTCACCCCGCCGGGCAAGGACGGGCGCATCAACCCCGTCATCGCCGCGGCGGCGCTGGTTGCCGGGGCGACCGATGTCTTCCGTGTCGGTGGCGCCCAGGCCGTGGCCGCGCTCGCTTTGGGCACCGACGCCCTGCCGCGCGTCGACAAGATCACCGGCCCCGGCAACGCCTACGTGGGCGAGGCCAAGCGGCAGGTGTCGCACCGGGTGGGGGTCGACATTCACGCGGGACCCTCGGAAGTACTGGTCCTGGCCGACGAGTCGGCCGATCCCTGGCGCGTTGCCTGCGATCTCATCGCGCAGGCCGAGCACGATCCCCTGGCGATCCCACTCTGCGTCACCACCTCCCGCCGCGTTTTCGACGATCTCGGCCCCGCCCTGGAGCGCGAGCTCTTGCGTTTCCCGAACCCGGTGGCCGCCGAGGCCCTGGAGCAGAACGGCTGGATCCTGCTCGCCGCCAGCATCGACGGCGCCGTCGCCTTCGTGAACCGCTACGCGCCGGAGCACCTTCAGATCGAGGCCGACCCCTCGCTCGTGGACCGGATCACCGCCGCTGGGTCGATCTTCGCCGGTGGCTTCAGCCCCGAGCCCGTGGGCGACTACTTCGCCGGGCCGAACCACACGCTGCCCACTGGCGGCTGTGCCCGATTCCAATCGGCGCTCGGCACGGCTGACTTCGTCCGCCGGGTCCAGGTGATCGCCCACGACGCGGAGTGGCTTTTCCGCGAGGGCGCCAGCGTCGTGGAGTTCGCACGCGCCGAGGGGCTGCCCGGTCATGCTCGCGCCGTTGAAGTCCGGCTTGGCGACGCGGCGGTCGGCGGCGGCATCGCCCGCACTGCCGCTGACTGGGTGATCCCCGAGGTACGAGCCCTCAAGGCTTACACGCTCACCGCGCCACCGGACGCCCCCGCCAAGCTCAACCAGAACGAGGCACCGGACGACCTGCCCCGCGACGTGAAGCAGCGCATCCTCGACCGCGCGCTGGCCCTGGACTGGCGGCGGTACCCGCCGTTTGACGACGTCGAGATGCGCGAGCTCATCGCGCGTCGCGACGGCTGGAAGCCAGAGGGGGTGCTCATCGGCAACGGGAGCAACGAGATCCTCGCCACGTTGATCCAGGCCACGGTGGGTTTCGGCGAGCGCGTGGCGATCCCCGATCCCTGTTTCTCGCTGTACCCGCTCCTCCTGGGCGCCCGCGGGGCCGACATCGTGCGCATCCCTCTGTCGCGACAAGACGACTTCGCCTATTCGATCGACGCCTGTCTCTCGGCCGTGCGCAGCGCCAAGATCGCCATCCTCACCTCGCCCAACAACCCCACCGGATCAGTGCTCCACCCAGGTATCCTCCGGGTGCTCAAGACCCAGTCTGACGCGCTCCTGGTGGTGGATGAGGCCTACCGCGAGTGGTGCGGCCAAGACTTCTCCGTCTTCCTCGAGAGCGGCCGGGTGGTCTTGCTGCGCACCTTCAGCAAGGCGCTCGCGATGGCCGGGCTCCGCTTCGGCTACATGCTGGGGCCACCGTCCCTCTGCCTGGAACTCCACAAGTTGCTCTTGCCTTATAACGTCAACGCCTTCACCCGGGCGGCGGTTTCCGTGCTTCTCGACACGCCCGACCTCGTGGCGGCGCGCGTGCAACACGTCACCAGCGAGCGAGCTCGGCTGGCAGCGACGCTCCGGGCGCGAGGGCGTCACGTGGTAGAAGGCGGCGCTAACTTCCTGCTTTTCTCGACGGACGACCCAGCCGGGGAGTTCCGGCGGCTCCTCGCTGCGGGGGTGCTGGTTCGCGACCTGTCCGCCACCATCCCCGGTTTCCTCAGGGTGAGCATCGGCAGCCGGGCCGAGGACGACTTGTTCCTTGCGACCATCGGGGGTGAAGCGTGAACCGAAGCGGACGCGCCGAGCGCCAGTCGAAGGAAACGACAATCAGCGTGGATGTAGGCCTCGATGGCGGCAAGATCGCCGTCCAGACGGGGCTTCCCTTCTTTGACCACCTGCTGGAGGCCTTCGCCAAGCACGGGCGTTTTGGGCTCCTGGTCAACGCCAAGGGCGACCTCGAGATCGACGCGCACCACACCGTGGAGGACGTGGGGATCGTCCTCGGACAGGCGCTGCGCGCGGCGCTCGGTGATCGCCGCGGCATCGAGCGCACCGGGCACGCCTACATGCCCATGGACGAGGCCCTTGTGCGTGCGGCCTTCGATCTCTCGGGACGCGCCTACCTGGCCTGGCGGGTGAGCGTCCCGGGGGTGTACACCCCGACCATCGATCTCACCGTGCTCGAGGGCTTCTGGAAGGCACTCTGCGACCACCTCGGCGCCAATCTCCACGTGGAAGCCTTGCACGGTCGCGACTACCACCACGTGTGCGAGGCGAGCTTCAAGGCCTGTGGGCGGGCCCTTCGGGCGGCCACCCGGCGCGACGGCACCACGAAGGTGGCGAGCACCAAGGGCATGCTCGACGGGTAGGGACTACTCTCCCTCGGCGCACATCCCCTCTTCGCTGACGGCGGCCTCGCGAGCCTCGGTGTCGGCGCAGTCGACGCCCTCGTAGGCGGCGGCGCGGCACTGGTATTTCGCGCCGTAGTCGGCCTCTTGCTCGGCCGTCCACTCGCCGCAGATGGTCTCGGCGTCGTAGACGGTGTCGCCCCCGGCTGCCTCGTTGCAGGCCGCCACGACATCCACGTAGTCGCGACATGAGTTCTCGTCGGCACAACAGATGAGGAGCCAGAGCCACATGGGCGACATCATAGCTTCTGGCCGCGGTGGGGCTGGCCGTGGCGCGCGTGGAGCACCGCGAGCGCATCGGTGAGTGACAGGCCGCGGCCGTGGAGCACGGCCGCAAGGTGGTAGAGGAGGTCGGCGGCTTCCTCGGCGAGCGCCGCGTCGTCGCGTCGAAGGGCGGCGTGGATCAGCTCAGCGCTTTCTTCGCCCACCTTTTTGATTCTTAGCGCCTCGTCGGCGAGCAGGCGCGCGGTGTAGCTCCCCGCGGCACCGCGTCGGGCGCGGAGGGTGTGGTCGAGCGCCGAGACGATGCCGCCGGTGTCCCCGTCCCAGCAAGCCGTCGTGCCCCGGTGGCAGGTGGGCCCCCGGGGGACAGCGCGCACCAGCAGCGCGTCGTCGTCGCAGTCCAGGGCGATGCTCTCCACCGCGAGGGTATTGCCCGAGGTCGCGCCCTTGTGCCACAACTCGGCGCGGCTGCGCGACCAGAACCAGGCCTCGCCCGTGGCCTCGGTGCGTTGCAGGCTCTCGGCGTTCATCCAGCCGAGCATCAGCGCCTCACCGGTGACGGCGTGAACCACCACCGCCGGGCAAAGTCCCGCCTCGTTCCAGCATATCCGTGATACATCGATCATGTTTCAGTGTCTCACGAGGTGGCCGCGCGCCGCCAGCGAGGCCTTCACGGCCGCGATCGACAGCTCGCCGAAGTGAAACAACGACGCGGCGAGCAGGCCGGTGGCCCCGGTGTCGGCCGCGTCGGCGAAGTGCTCGGCCGTCCCGGCGCCCCCGCTGGCGACGATCGGGACCGGCACGGCGGACCGGGCCCGGCGGACGCCGTCGAGGTCGAAACCACGTCGGGTGCCGTCGTGGTCCATCGAGGTGAGGAGGATCTCGCCGGCGCCCCGGTCGACCAGCTCGGCGAGCCAGGGGACGAGCCGCCGCTCCGTGGGCCTGCGCCCGCCGTGGGTGTGGATCACTTCGGCCCGGGTGTCGACCGCCGCGACCACGCACTGGGTGCCGAAGCGCGCGGCCGCCTCGGTCACCAGCGCCGGGTTCTCCACCAGGGCGGTGTTGACCGCCACCTTGTCGGCGCCGGCGTCGAGCAGGCGCGCGAAGTCGTCGACAGTCCGCACGCCCCCACCCACGGTGAGCGGGATGAAGAGCCGGTCGGCCACCTCGCGCACCACGTGGAGCATGGTGTCGCGACCCTCGTGGCTCGCGGAGATGTCGAGGAAAACCAGCTCGTCGGCACCCTCGGCGTCGTAGCGGGCGGCGGCCTCCACTGGGTTGCCCGCGTCGCGCAGGCCCACGAAGTTGACCCCCTTCACCACCCGGCCGTCTTTCACGTCGAGGCAGGGAATCACGCGCACCGCTAACAACGGGCGCCTTCGGTGAGCACCGACATCGCCTCGGCGAGGGTGAAGCGACCGGCGTACAGCGCCTTCCCGATGATCGTGCCGGCGTACTTTCGTGTTTGCACAAGGTGTTCGAGCGTGCCGATGCCGCCCGAGGCGAGAACGGCGAGGCCGCCCTCGTGAAAATGGTCGAGCACCGTGCAGTCCGGGCCTTCCATGGTGCCGTCGCGATGCACCGCCGTCACGAGCACGGTGTGCGCGCCCGCGTCGCGCAGCATCGTCACGGCCTGTATCACTGATACATCAGATGTATCAGTCCAGCCCTTCACTGCGATCTTCCCGTCTTTCACGTCGGCGGCCACCACGATTCGCTCCGGGCCGAATTGCGCCAGCGCCGGTTCCAGGAGTCCCGAGAAGGCTGCCGTGCCAACCACCACGCGGCGGGCGCCCGCGTCGAGCCAGCGCTGGATGTCGTCGAGGGATCGCACGCCGCCGCCCACCTCGACGGGCACGATCTCGGCGATACGCCTCACCAGGGCGACTTGCGACGGTGCTCCAGCGAAGGCCGCGTCGAGGTCGACCACGTGCGCTTGCCCAGCGAGCGCCCACCGGGCGGCGATCTCGAGGGGGTCGCCGACGACCTCGGCGGTTTCCCGCTTGCCGTGCACAAGCCGCACCGCGCGGCCCCCCAGGAGGTCGATGGCAGGCCAGGCTAACATCGTAACCACTCCTTGATGAGCGCCACCCCGGCGGCGCCGGACTTCTCTGGGTGAAACTGGAAACCGAGCACATTGTCGCGGCGGGCGGCGGCCACGACGGATCCGCCATGTTCGATGTGGGCGATGGCGTGGGGAGACTGGCGCACGCCGTAGCTATGGGCAAAGTAGGCCCAGGGATCGCCGAGCCCGGCGAGACGGTGCCAACCCATGTTGGGGACGGTGATGCCCACGCCAAGGTGGCGCACCTGCCCGGTGAAGAAGCCGAACCCTTGGTGCTGCCCGTGCTCCTCGCTCGACTCGAAGCAGAGCTGCATGCCGAGGCAGATGCCGAGCAACGGTCGGCCTTGCTTCACGTGTTCGCGCAGGGCTTCCCAGCGCTGGCCACGCAGGTTCTCGGCGGCGCGGCCGAATGCGCCCACCCCTGGCAGGACGAGCGGGCCGTCTCCGACTATTTCTTGTCGCGACACGTCGGCACCAGCGGCCTCGAGGGCGCGGGTGACGCTGCGCAGGTTGCCCATGCCGTAGTCGAGGAGCGTCACACGCACGGTCGGCAGCTATCCCCGGGGCGACATTCGCGTCGCGGGGTTCTTGGACACCGTGAAGAACATGGCCTTGTTCCTGCATGGCATGCTGTTTGCTGCTTCGTGGTTGGTCAAGGAGTGCCGATGATCGTCTTCGCGTTGCTGGTGGCCTGCGAGCCTGCCCTGCCGGAGTTCCCTGTCGAGCAGTTGTTGCCGAGCGTGGCGGTGTCCGATCCCTTCACGGAGGGGATGGGCCCCGACCTCGACATCTCGGCCGAGGGGGAGGGGAGTTGGACGGTGGGCGACAACCAGTCGAGCGTGGTGGTGACTACCCCGACGGGGGCGGATCTCGGGCGGCTCGACGGGAGTGCGGCCGTGCTCGACGTGGGGGCCAACGATTCGAACGGCGACCTCTGGTGGGTGGCGGTCGACTCGCGCGGCATCGACGGCGGCGACAGTGTCACCTACCTCTACGATGCGATCGGGGGCGGCACCCTGGCCGAGGACTACTTCGGGGCGGGCTTCGCGCGACACGGCGAACCAGTGGGCGTGGCGACCGTCGACGGCATGGTGGCCGAGGTGCGCCCGGCGATCTTCGCCACCGACGAGGGCGACGTGGAGCTCTTGCCGGGGGAACCTGGGCGGGTGGTGATGCAGGGCGACGTGTACCGCGTGGTGGTGCTCCAGTCCTGGACGCCAGAGGTGGACGGCTCGGGCGAGCCGAAGATCGCGGCCGACTGCAACGTGGGCAGCCCGCTGGTTTTCGAGATGCTGGTGGACCCGGAGTACCAGGGCGGCGAGTCGCCAGTGACCACCGAGGTGCCGCCGGACTCGGGGAACAATTGCTACGAAGCTTGAATGGCGGGGGGCGCGCTCTGGGCGGGGTGGCCGCGAGGGCGCCGGGGTGACTCAGCGGTGGCGGGTTCGTCTCCGGCGGGTGGGCGTCGTGAGCGGTCGCTGCTTGAGTGCACATCGTCGTGAGCGGTCGCTGCTTGAGTACACAGACGGGGCCGACTTGGCGCGCCTTGGGGGCCGACAGGGGGCTAGGGGTGGAGAACTATGGAGCTTTGCTCGTGCCGTGGGCGGTGTCGGAGGCGTCGGTCTCGGTGGCGTTGCGCACTCGAAGAGCGACCGCTTGCGACGATGGGCGTTCGAGTGGTCTCCGGTTACGACGGGTGGAACGGCCGCGGCAGGCCGAGATGAACCGGCGGGCCTGATACATTGCAGAGTGCGAGGAGCGAGGCGTTGGCCGTCTTTGGAGGCTGCGACGGCGGGCTTCTGGTTCACGCGGCCTTGTGGGTGTTGCGGGAGGGGAGGTCGTCGCTCGGCGGGCAACACGGCGTTGGCCGCCCTTAGAACTCGGTGAGCCAATAGCCTCTCGTCGTGCCGTCGTATTCCCAAAGCCAGACCTCGCCGGTGGGCATGATCGCCTGACCCGTCGGCTTGAGGATTCCGCTGTTGTTCGGACTCGTGAACATCACGTCGGCGTCACACTCTGTCGCGACGCCCGCTGGGTAGCCGAAATAGACGGCGGGTTGTTGGCGGTAGTCTTCGTACTCGGGATCGGCGACGTCAGTGCACATGAATGTCCCGACGAGATCTGCGGTGCCATCATCGCCAATGTCCCCGCTTATATACTCATGAATCAGGCATTCATCGGACGAACCCGTGAGGGTGAGGAAGGCCACGTCCTCGGCGTTCCCGTACGGGACGGGCCCGGCAATGAAATGGATGTCACCGGCATCGAAACCGATGTCGTCGAGGCCGTCCTTGGTGACGTCACCCAGGGCAATCTCCGCGCCCGTCAAACCGCAGGAGTCGGTGTATAGCGTTGAGTCGGCCTGAGCGACGCTCGGAATGGAGTCCCCCATCGGGCCCAGAGCGACACCGAGCACGCAGGTGTAGCCGTCCCCCTGGTAAGTCGTCACGATGTCGATGGTGCCGTCACCGTCGAGGTCGCCGGCGGCAACCACCGTGCTCGGGCTCCCAGGATCCACCGCGCGCGGCCCCGTCGTTCCGTGGGGGTCGATAAGCCAGGCGTAGCCGGGGGCGGCACCCCACCAGTCGGTCACCGTCACGAGGAGGTCCATCCCCGGTTCTGCGTCGAACTCGCCACCTTGAGCCGTTTGCCACGGCCCGCCGAGCGTGTCCAGAAGCTCCACGTGCCCGAGATCGACATTCATGGTCGCGCCTGGCTCGTCGAGCACCGGGCCATTGATGGCGGCGAATCTCAGTTCACCCCGGTAGTCCAGGCTGTACGACCAGTAGTCGAACTCGTATTCCCAGTCGATCAGGAAGGCCACGCCGTCGAGAATGCCGTCGCCATCGATGTCACGGGGTGTGTACGGCTCACTCGACTCGTGGGAAGGGAAATCTGCGACGAGCAGCTCGTCCAAGCTGGTCGCGGAGGACGTAGGCATCGCGATGAGGTGAGCGAGAACGCCGTAGCTTGGCGACCCCACGGCGAGCATCGGCTCCCCGCCCTGGGTCGTGGTCGACACCCCGAGGAGCTCTCCCCCGATACTACTAGGATCCTCGAGCCGAATCCCCTCGACGTCCCGGACCTCGACACACCCGGCCCCGGTGTCCCCCGTGTCGCCCTCCCCCACGTCCCCACTGTCGCGACCGCTATCCACGTCGCCAGAGTCACCCGCGCCGCCGGAGTCCTCCACCGCCTCCTTCGCCGAGCCATTGCACCCGAGGAGCAGCATCCACATCGGTCCAGCCTAGCACGACCGACTGCCGACGCGCGCGCCGACACTACGCACTCGGGCAGAAAACCGTGACCAGCACCAGCACAAGCGGGAAAAGCACCATCGCGACCAGCCAGGTGAAGCCCATGATGTCACGCGCCTTCAGGCCGAGGAGCGCGAGGATGGGCAACATCCAGAAGGGCTGGCAGAGGTTGGCGATGGCCTCGCCGAGGTCGTAGGACACCACCATCCAGCCATCGGGCACGCCGAGCTGGCGCGCGGCCTGCAAGACATAGGGCGCCTCGATCACCCACTTGCTGCCGCCGCTCGGCACGAACATCCCCAGCACCGCCGAGTAGGTGACGATCACCGCCGGGTAGAGCGTGGCGTTGCTCGCATTCACGAACACCGAGGCAATGGCGTGGCTCAGCTGCGAGCCCGCCATCACGCCGAAAATGCCGCCGTAGAAGGGGAACTGGAGCAGGACACCCCACGCGGCCGGCGTGGCGTCTTTCACCGCCCGCATGAGCGACGCCGGGGTCCAGTGCAAGAGGCCCCCGAGCATGAGCAAGAACAAGTTGATGGTGTTGAAGTCCAGCGCATTGAGCGCATCCGCCACGCCGGTCGAACGCGCTCGGATCGAGAGGAACAAGTAGGCGAAACCGAGCAGCACCACGGGCAAGAGTAGCGCTGGGCTGTGTTCGAAACGTTCGCCGGGGGTGATCGCGCCAGGGGCCACGGGGGCCTCGTCGCGCAGGTCGACCCCGAGCGCCGCCGCGTTCTTCGCGCGCTCCGGCCCCGGCGCGGCCAGCCACGCCACGAGGGTGACCACCGCCACCTCGATCACCACGCAGGCCATCGACTGCCAGCGAAAGATGGTCTCGGTGAGCGGGATCGGGTTGCCCACGATCTCCACCAGTGCCTTGGGCATCGAACTCGGCGAGGCCATCTGCAAGGCTGCGGAGCCCGAGAGGCCCTGCGCCCACACCGTGCCGAGGCCGAGGAAACTCGAGGCCGCCAACGCGCGGTAATCAGCGTCGGGCCGGCGCCGCGCCACGGCACGCGCGAACAAGGCCCCGAAGACCAGGGAGAAACCCCAGTTCAAAAGCGACGAGATCATCGCCGCGAAGGCCACCAGCGCCACGGCGCCCCGGCCACTCTGGGGCAGGCGCGCGAGTCGCTCGATGAGCCGAGCCACCGGCGGGCTGGAGGCGAGCACGTAGCCGCCGATCACGATCATGCTCATCTGGAGGGTGAACTTGATCAGTTCCCAGAAGCCGTTGCCCCACGCGAGCACCAGCCTCGAGGGCTCCGCGCGCATCGCCGGGTCGACGCCGAGCGCGCCTAGGAGGGTGAGCAGCGTGGCACCCAGCGCGAAGACGAAGGCGTCGGGCATGTACCGCTCGGCGAGGGAGGTGGCGCGCAACGCGAGGCGCTCGATGGGGTTGGCGGCGTGCATCCGCGCTTCTTATCGTGCCCATAGAGAACGCTTGCGCATCACGCCCAAAGGTGCGACACTGTGTCGCAGTGAGTCAGCCTCGCCTCCTGCTCGTTGATCCCCACACGCCAAGGCGGCGCGATTTCGCTGCTGCCCTGGCAAACGACTTCGCCGTTTTCGCGGTCGGGGCCATCGGCGAGGCCGCGGCGCAGGAGCCTCCCGACGTCGCGATCCTCGCCTTGCGACAAGCCGGCGCGCACGGCCTGGAGCTCGGGAAGGACATGAAGCTCAAGTGCCCCGTCACCCGGGTGCTGGTGTACGGGGCCACCGAGACCACGCGAACCGTCACTCGCGAACGCGTGCAGGCAAAATGGGGGGTCGACGCCTACTTGCCGTTCATCCCCGACAGCCACGACCTCCTCGCCGCGACCATCGGCCTCGCCCGGCCCCTGCGTCCCGTGGTGGCCCGTGCCGCGCTGCCGCCCGTCGTCGAGAAGGTCGACGACGAGCCCACCTGGAGCGATCTCCTCAAGAAAGACCTCAGCACCGACGTGCTTCGCCAGGTGATGACGAAGCCCTTGTTCGGTCGCGCCCGGGGCTCGTGATCGTGTAGAATCGCTCAGGTGTGGATCCTCGCCATCACGGCCTGCGAGACGGTGCACGACTACGGGCTCGCCACCGCCACGCCGCGCCCGACCGCCGACGTGCTGTTGTTCGACGAGCCAGAGTTCGAGCTCACCGCCGACGTGCGCTTCGAGACGAGCCAGTGGGGCGCACAGCTGGGCAACTGCGCCCTCCGGCTCTCCTTCATGCTCTCGCAACATGACGAGGACGCGCAGGAGGGCACCGCGGGCACCGAGATCGCGCTCGCGGAGGAGCCCGGCACCTGCGCGGTGACCACCTTCGAGCCGGACGAAGCCCAGGAGGCGATGGACTACGACCCGCCCGGCTATGTCGACGCCGGCGAGTTCGTGTACCTCGAGGACGAGTGGGGCGAGCTCGAGCTCACCCGGCGCGCGTCGGGCGAGGACACCGTGGAGTACATGCTCGAGTCATGCACCGCCGAGACCTTCCCCTTCGGCCGCATGCTCGATCTGGTGCTCCCCGAGGGGATTGGGGCCCATCCGGCGTTTTCGGTGACGGACGCGTTGACCATGCCGCCGGCCATGAACATGATCGAGCCTGCTGGCGACGCTGAGCTCACCCAGGCCGACACCCTCCTTGTGGCGTGGACCGAGGGCAGCTCCGCCGCCGACCTCTCCCGTGGCCTGATGTTGCGGAATCAGGACATGGCGGACGGGGGTCGCATCTTCGAGGCCGTGCACTGCCTCCCCACCGAGGACGACACCCGCGTGGAGGTAGGCCCTGACGTGCTCGCCGCGCTCATGCCCACCGACCCGGCCGACCCCGAGCGCTACGCGCTGGGGGCGCAGGTCGACGTGCGCGCCGCCGCGACCGATGTGGCGATGCCCTGGGGACAGGTCGCCCGGCTCTCGGGCAACACCTCGGTGTCGGGGAGCGTGCGACTCTACGGGGAGTAGCGCGCGTCGTGGCCCGCGTAGGCGGTGCCATCGACGTAGGCGCAGGCGGAAAAGTCGCCGGTGCTGCCGGTCGCGTAGGTGTGGTGCGTGTAGTCGGTGCCGTACACCTCGGGACTGAGCACGTAGCTCGCGTCCTCAATGGCCTCGATGTCGGTGCCGTCGCCGTAGGCGAAGCCCGCCACCGTGGTGCCCGCGGTATCGACCAGCGACATGTTCTCGCCCTCGTTGTTGAGCGCGAGGCCGTATTCGAGCGCCGAGTCGCCGTTGACCGCCACCACGGCGGTGCAGTTGGTGGGCGCCAGGCTCGAGGTGTCCCCACCGCCGAACACGACGATCGCCTCGCCGGCGCGGAGCACCGTGCCCTCGGCGAAGGTGTGGCGCGGCAGGTAGTAGAGGTCTTCCTCCACCAACGTGTAGCCCGAGAGGTCGACCGTCACGTCCGACGCGTTGGCGATCTCCACGAACTCGTCTTCCACGGCGTCGGGGTTGCCGTCGCCGTTGGGGTCGCCGTCGACGGTGCCGTCGGCGAGCACCTCGTTGAACACGAGGTCGCCCGTGGTGGCGCTGGCGAGCGTGACGTTTGCCGTCGCGGAGAGCTCGTGGCCCTCGAGCGTGGCGGTGACCGTGACGCTGCCCGCCCAGATGGGCTGGCCCACGCCGGGCTCATAGACCTTGAGCACCATCTCGTCGCTCGAGACGTAGCTCACCATCGCCGAGGCGTCGGTGCTGCTGCCGTCACTGAACGAGGCCGTCACCTGCAGGGCGAGGGTGTCGCGCGTCGTGATGTCGGTGGCGGGGAGCGTGGTCCACTCGATGGCAACGAGCTCCGGCGGGGGCAGCTCGCCAGTGTCGTCGCCGGTGTCGACGGCGGTGTCGTCGCCGGTATCGGTGTCGGTATCGGTCCCGGTATCGTCGCCGGTGTCGTTGCCGGAGTCGTGGCCGACCTCGGTGTCGCCATCCTTGGCGGTGTCGTCGCCGCTGGGGCAGGCGGCGAGGCAGAGGAGGAGGAAGCGCATTGTCGTATTCCTAGGGGCAGGTAGAGCCGCCGGGCGAGGAGCCCGACGAGCAGGAGGAGGAGGTCCAGTTGGTCGACACGTCGCCCGTGGCCAGGTCGACACGCACGATGCTCGTGCCGTTGCCCGGGTCGGTGGGGAAGCTGAAGGTGTCGATCAGCGCCACGCCATCGGACTCGTAGAAGGAGATCGGGTCGTTGGTGGCGAGACCGGAGCCGATGTTGGTGTCGTCGGCGGTGAGCCACAGCGCGCCGCTCGGGAGGGTGTACTCGCCGGCGTAGTTGCTGTCCAGGATGACGGCGTACTCGCCCGGGTCGAGCACGGTGTCGTAGATGTCGTAGAAGCCGAAGATGGTGTCGAGGGCGTCGCCGTCCCAGATCACCATGTAGAGCAGGTCGACGGCCGTGCTGCCGTTGTTGTAGATCTCCACGAATTCGCCCGTGGTCTCATCCAGCGGGTTGGCCATCACCTCGGTGATGAGCAGGTCGTAGGTGGAGGTGGAGGAGCCGGAGGAGCCGGTGCTCACGCAGTTGTCGTCGCCGGGCGAGGAGCCCGAGCCACAGGTCGAGGCGAGCCAGTTGCTGGAGCTATCGAGGCTCCCGGCGATGGCCACGCGCTCGGTGCTGGTGCCGTTGCCCGCGTTGATTGGGTAGATGTGCGCGTCGACCATGTGCTCGCCGTCGGCCTCGTAGAGGTACACTTCCTCGGTGACACTCAGCGCGTTACCCAGCGTAGAGTTGGAGAGCGTCACCACGATGGCATCGGCGGGGATGCTGTACTCGTCGGCGTACTCGCTGTCTACGACCACCGCGAAGCTCCCGGCCGGGAGCACGGTCGTGCCGCCGTCGTAGCTCTGGATGGTGTCGTCCTCGTCGCCGTCGGAGAGCATCAGGCCCGAGAGATCCACGTCGTTGCTGCCCGCGTTGTAGATCTCGATGAACTCGCCGGTGTCTTCATCCAGCGGGTTGCTCATCACCTCGGTGATCATGAGCGGCTCGCAGATACCGGACTGGCTGCCGTTGAGGCGGCCGGGCGAGCGGCCGCGGGCGCAGGTGGTGGTGGAGGACTGCCAGTTGCCGAGCACGTTGCCCACGTCGTAGAGCACCTTCTCCACCGAGTAGCTGTCACCCGGGTCGCGGATGGCGGTGTAGCTGTCGATGAGCGTGGCGCCGTCAGCCTGGTAGAGGTACACGCTGTCGCGCGTGCTAATGCCGTTGCCGAGCGTCGCGTCGCCCGTGGTGAGCAGCACGATGTCGGAGGGCAGGTAGTAATCGTAGGTGTAGCCGGGATCGACCACCACCGCGTGCTCGCCCGCGCCGATCAAGGTGCTCCCGCTCTGGAAGCCTACCAGGGTGTCGGACGAGGCGTTGTCGCGGAGAATCAGACCGGACGCGTCGACCTCGAGCGGACTCGGGTTGTAGATCTCGACGTACTCGCCGGTGTACTCGTTGGCCGGGTTGGCCATCACCTCGGTGATGACGAGCACGGCCGGATCCGCCGTTTCCGGGAAGCAGTGCTCGGCGCCGGGGGACGACTCGTCCGCGCAGGAGGACGCGCGCCAGTTGCCGGCGGCGTCGCCGGTGTCGAGGTCGATCATCTCGAGCGAGACACCATTGCCGGGGTCTTTCGGGTAGCTCATGGTGGCGGCCACGGTGGTGCCGTCGGTCTCCATGAGCTTGACCGGGTCGCCCGTGGTCAGGCCGTTGCCCACCTCGGTGTCGCCGGTGGTGAGGAGCGTGACACTCGCGTCGATGGTGTAGCCAGACACGTACTCGGGGTCGAGCACCACCGCGTACTCGCCCGGGGCGAGCGTGGTGGCGGAGCTGCCGAAGGCCTGCAAGGTGTCGACCTCGTCGCCGTCGGTGAGCTGGAAGCCGGCGAGGTCCACGGAGGCCGTGCCCGCGTTGTAGATCTCCACGAACTCCTGCGTGGACTCGGTGAGCGGGTTGGCCATCACCTCGGAGATGATCAGGCTGTAGGACGACGACGCGTACTCGTCCATGCCGATGTCGTAGCCGGCGCCCTGGGGGCGGGTCTCGCCGTCGCTGTCGCTCGCGTGGCCGTAGCTGTTGCTGCCGGCGTCGATACAGGGCGAGGTGGCGGTGAGCTTGAAGTTTCCCTCGCTGGCGGCCTCGAAGAGCGGGTCGACCGCGAGCTCGGAGCTGTCTGCCGCCGCGTCGTTGGTGTAGTCGGTGGTGTTGCCCCACACGAGGTTGTTGCGTTGGGTGAGCGAGCAACTGTAGCAGTCGACGCCATAGTAGTTCGACACCACGATGTTGTTGGCCATCACGTGGCCGCTACCGGTGGTGCTCGCGTAGGCGATGGCGCCCACGAGGTAGGCGCTGGTCGCGGCGTAGGCGTTGGCGATGAAGTCGTTGTAGGTGATGGTGGTGTTGGTGCCGCCCTGCACGTACACGCCGCCGGCGGCGTTACTGCCCACGAGGCTGTTCGTCAGCGTGAAGTTGCTCGACGAGGTGGTGCCCGCGCCGTACCAGTTGTAGGAGAGGAGCGAGTCGTTGATGGTGACGGCGGTGGCCGCGTCGGCGTAGATGCCCACGTTGTAGTAGTGGACGCCCATGTCTTCGGCCACGAGAGTTCCGCCGGACACGTAGATGCCGTAGTCGCTGTAGCGCGTGCCGCTCGACACGTAGGTGGGGTCGACCATCGAGAAGGACTTGATGGTGGCGGTGCCCGAGCCGTGAATGACGGTGCCGTAGAGGTAGGACTGGCCCTGCCCGGCGCCCGTGACGGTGACGCCGTCCTTCAGGGTGATGTCCTCGGAGTAGGTGCCGGCGGCCACGCTCACCGTGTCGCCCGAGGCGGCCGCGTCGATCGCGTCCTGGATGGTGGTGGCGTAGGCCATGCCGCGCATCGCGGCGGGGTCGTCAATTTCGCTGTGGGGGCCCACGACGTAGAGGGTCTGGCCCTCGGTCTCGGCGAGACAGCCGGCGGCGAGGAGGGCGAAGTGGAGGTAGAAAGAGCGCATACGGAGCACCGTGTTTTTGGGGAGGCGGCGTATACACCCGGGCGTGAAGAATCTGCAAGGTCTTTTTTTGTGGCGAGCGGGGCGGGGTTGAGACGGGGTGGTGACGCGGGGCAAGAGTGGCTCGCACAGAGGGCACGGAGGGAGGGGCAAGGGGGTGTCTTGCGGGGATGTGGTTGCTCGTTGCTTGCTCGCCTGGCTCGGTGGGGATGGGTAGCACCGTGCGCCGTCGCAAGCGATGACGATGCGAACCGCACTCGTCGTGAGCACAGGGTGACTGGAATGACACGGCAGGCGACCGCGAGGGCGTCGAGGCACGACCGAAGGGGGGGCGCGACGGACAAACCGCCGTTTTCGTCGGGTCGTCAGCCCGGGTCGGCGCGGGAAGCGGCCGCGCGTCCGGTTGGAGCGCACTGTACTCACGACGATTCCGGTCCATGCAGCAATCGCTCACGACGGGAGGCGGAGGTGCCGAGGCGACTGGTGTGCGCTCGCCGCGTGCCCGGCGGCGTGGGAGCGGGTGGGGGGCAAGAGGGGCTCGCACAGAGCCACAGAGCGCACAGAGGGATGGGCGAGGGGGTATCTTGGGGGGATGTGGATGCTGTTTGCTTGCGCGCCCGACTCGGTGAGGATCGGCGGGGGTGACTCGGCGCTTGGAGACTCGGCTATCGACACCGCGGCTGGGGACTCACCAGGGGACACCGGCGCTGATTCCGGCGTCGACAGCGGCGCTGACTCCGGGAACGACACCGGCGCCAGCGAGCTTCTCCCCTGGCCGGCATCCTTGCCGCCCGACGTCACCGCCCTCGCGGGGCTGGAGGAAGATTTCGAGATCTCGCTGTCCGGCGCAACCTGGAACCCCGTCACCCGGGAGCTGTGGGTGGTCCGGGGCGACGGAGCCACCGCGTGGACGCTCACCCGCGACGGGGACGGCGCCTGGGCCATCGACCGCGAGGCCGACCTCGGGGACCTCGACCTGGAATCGGTGGTGGTGCCCGATCCGACCGGCGCGCCGAGTGTCATCTACTTGATGGTGGAGCACGAGGAGCGAATCCAGTCTGCCGAGGTGTCCGCTTCCGGCGTGGCGAGCCTTGGCTTGACGTGGGACACGAGCCCCTACTTGCCCACCTCCGGTTCCCTCGGCTCCGAGGGCCTCGCTTTCGTGCCCGACGCGGCGCTCGCCGAGGGGGGCTTCGTGGACGAGTCCGGCGCGGCGCGGACCTCGGAGCTCGGGCATGGCGGGCTCTTCTTCGTGGGCACCCAGAACGGCGGCTTGGTTCACGTTTTCGACCTCTCGGATACCGGTGTTGAGTTCGAGCACGTAGGTGAATACCAGTCCGCCCGCGATGATCTGAGCGCCCTGGAGTGGGATGCCTCCACGGCGCGCCTGTACGCTTGGCACGGGGGCGACCACAACGACCTGGGTGTGTACCGGCTCTCGTCGACGGCCGGCGCACTCGACCTGGAGGCCATCTACGACTACCCGGGAGACGACAACATCGAGGGTCTCGCGCTCCTCGGGACGGAGGACTGCGTGGCAGGGAAACGTCCGCTGGTGCTCACCATCGACGACGGGCGAGAACGGGCGTTGGACGTTTATGAGGACTGGCCGTTGTGTGGGGGTGACTGACATGGGTCACGACGTCGATCATGCTGCGGTGCCGATGAGAACGACGTCATCGAGAATAGTTTTGAATGTTGCACGCGGCATGTTGACCCAGGCGAGGGGGGCCGGTAATCTTCACGGGCATCGAAGCTCGGGGCTCCTTCACGGGGGCTCCTTCACGGGGGCTCCTTCACCGTCCACAGGAGAACCCATGGCCGTTCGCAGCCGCGTCGTCGCGATCCCCTTCACGCTCAAGTTCCGCATGTTCGCCGACAGCACGTCGACGTACAAGTACGACGATCTCGACCTGCCCGAGCTCGCGGGCCTACTGCCACATGCGGAGTCGATGCAGTTGCAGGGGTTGCTCGACGTGGGCATCAACGAGATCGACTGGAACGTCGATTTCTTCGCGGGCTGGGACCGCGACCACGAACTGACCTCGCTCCCCTTCTTCGGCAGCGGCGCCACGCCCAGCGACCAGACCACGGCGGGTCCGGGCATGGCGGCGATCACCAACATCCCGGCGACCACCCACTACATGCAGCACGTCCGCTTGCAGCTCAAGTGGCGCCTGCACACGGGCGTGACCGTGCCCCAGGAGGCGACCTTCAGCGGCGTGCTCTACGTCACGCTCAAGGGGCAGTAGCGTGGCGCGGGGGCGGATCGCGCCGGAGGTCGACTGGGGGCGCACGCACGTTTCCGGCGGGTCGACCGCGCGTGGCGGCTGTGGGTGCGGAGGCACCTGTGGCGGGGCGGGCTCGCCGTGCAACTGCCGATCCCGCCCCCCTGTGGTGCCTGGCGGTCCCGCGCGGCCGGCCCCTGCGGCGCCGCCGCGGGGCTCTGCTCGGCGAGACACCGCCATGCTCCATGGCATGGCGGAGCCGGATGATGCCGAGGTCCCGCCGCCCTGGAACTCCGCGAGGTACGCAGGCTGGCAGTTTAGACACGCCCCCGCGGGCTACGGGCGCACGCTCGCCGATCTGGCTGCCGCGGCGCAGCAGCGGCGCGAGGAGCGAAAGTACGGAGAGCCGATCGACCCGGTGTGCGGAGACGAGCAGCTCGAGGTCGCGTGGGCCAGGGACGTGCGCCTGCTCCGCGACCGTTGCCGGATCGACATCGGGCCGATGGTCGTCAACGGCGCGACGCTCTCGCTCGCGCCGGTGCTTCCGGAGGGCTACGAGCCGAGGACGTCCAAGCGGGAGATGTTCCAGGCGTACATGCCCGAGTACATGGGTGCCGACCGCATCGGCTGGCATAGCATCGCGACCAACATCCGGGTGAACCAGCAGCCGAAGATCAAGGGCTGTTTCTGGGACGAGGGCGACGGCGTGATGTTCCGCGCCACCTGTCACGCGCTCCAGCTCATTGCCGCGTCCAGGATGCCGAACACAGTGTCGCAGGGACTGAAGGACCGGTACGAGGACACCCGGGCGGACATCCGTGCCGAGCGGCTCGAGGTGCACCTGTCGGATGCCGCCCGGTTGGGAAGCGACGAGGCGGTCCTCGTGATGACGGCGGACGGGCGGATTACCGTCGGGCATCTTGGCAAGGGGGAGGCCATTGCGAGCACTGCCTTCGTCATCGCGCTGGGACAGAGCCTCCTCGAGCAAGCCATCCTCGCGGACTACTTGCTGTGGTGGGCATGGCGTCTCCACTCGCGCTCGCTCGAGGATACCAACCCTGCGACCTACTATGCTGGTCTGGGCTGCGCCAAGGTCGCCTTCGCGGAGCTCGCCTACATCGCTGCGGTGATCCTGCACGAGCACGTGCACTTCGAGATCTGGAACCACTGCCAGTACCTCGACGGCAGCGGGACGGCGTGCCCGCGCAAGAAGATGGAGGTGCTGGGCCTCGGACGCTTCGCGGCCCTGTACGGGCTCACGCCGACGTTCACCTCGATGAGCTCCGTGACGGACGGGACCTGGGCCACGCTCCACTCTGACACCTACGAGTGGGTGCGGCCGCTCGCCGACGGGGTAGGTCGGCAGCGCGACCGTGCGCGGTTGGCGCGGTACCTCGACCCCGCAGCGGGTGGCGAGGTGCAGACCCTTGAGGCGCGGAATATCTTCATTCGCCCGTTGAATGTGTTCACGGGGCGGGCCTCGGGCGACGGTACGAGTGGCTGCGACACGTCTCCGGAAGGCGACAGCTACGCGACGACCGCCTTCGGCCTGCGGCGGACTTCGAGCGTTGCCACACTGGCCACGCCAGCCGCGTGCTCGAAGACGGGCAAGAACGAATCGATCCAGGTGACGCTTTGAAGTCCCGCGCATGCGTGGTCGTTGGTGCCGGGCTTGCGGTGGCGGGATGTCGAGAGCGCGAGTGGGTACCTCAAGAGACTATCTGCGAGTGGTACGATGAAGCCGACGACCTCCCCGAGGACTCGGCGAACACCATCGAGTATTGGTGCAGCGATTCCACAACCTGCGACGACGCCTCCTCGGTGCGTTCACTCGACCTAGGCAGGCTAGGTGCAGCGATGAGCCGCCACGATTGCAGCTTTCGCGATGCAACTAGAGACGTCGCCCGCACCGGACACGTCACCTGCGACGGCAACGACGTCCCCTATTGGGAATGCTGGCGCTATGTTGAGTGACGGTTCTGGCTCCGGCCGTAGTCGGACACCCCGCCGGGTGAAAGGCGGCGCTCTGGGTGGCTCGGGGACAATTCGATGCGCGGCAAGTCACATGCGGCCACGTCCGGCGGCTGACGCCGGCCGAGGCGGAGGACTGCGTTGATGGGAACCGGCCGCTCGTGCTCATCATCGACGAGGGGCGAGAGCGGGCGCTGGACCACGATGAAGACTCGCCTCGGTGGGGGCATCGCCGAGGTGGACCACGACGTTGACCGCGCTGCAGCGTCGATGGCAACGATGTCAGAGCAAATCGGTCGACAACCTCGAGATGCGGTTTCGACGCTGGCCGGGGTGTCAGGCAGTCCCCAACGGCGTCGCAACGGTGAGCCCCGTCACCGAGGGCTCCTCAACCACCCAAGGGAGTGCCCTATGGGAGTTCGCAGTCGCGTCATCGGCATCTTATTCGCGCCCAGGCGCAACGAGTTCGGCAGCCGTACCAACACGAGCAAGGTCGAAGGTCGCGACGTCCCCGAGCCGGAGGGGCTCGTTCCGCACCGCGAGTCGATACAACACCGTTGGTTGCTCGACGACGTGGGCATCAACGAGATCGACTGGAACGTCGATCTCTTCGCGGGGTGGGGCGACGACCACGAGGTGACCTCGCTCCCCTTCTTCGGCAACGGCGCTACACCCACCGACCAGACCACGGCGGGTCCGGGCATGGTGGCGATCACCAACATCCCGGCGACCACCCACCACATGCAACGCGTCCGCTTGCAGCTCAAGTGGCGCCTGCACACCGGCGTGACCGTGCCCAGGGAGGCGACCTGTTGCGGCGTGCTCTACGTCACGCTCAAGGGGCAGTAGCGTGGCGCGGGGGCGGATCGCGCCGGAGGTGGACTGGGGGCGCCGCGCTCGCCGGGCGTCGCGTACCGCGAGGGACACCGCCTGCGACTGCGGTCACGCCTGCAGCGCTTCTGGCGCATCGTGCCGCTGCGGTGGTCGGGCCGCCGCTGCCCACGAGCAGGTTCCCCATGCGATCCCGTGCGGTGGCCGTCGCCCCTCGCGACTTCTCACCAGATTGCCGCTCCGGGAAGATCGCCAGCCGATTGCCGTCGCCGCCGTCTGGCCGTCCGGCGCGCGTCCTGTTTCCGCACGGTCCGCGTCGAGGCACTACAAGGGAATCTCCCCCGTGCTCGATGTCGTGACCTGCGGCGCATTCGATTATGCAATCGACTCCACCTACCAGCCGCCCGGTACCGCCGAGGCGCGCGTGCAAACCTTGCGGGCCCTGATGCCGCGCTACTGGAGTGACCGTGACCTGTATGCCCGACACGACTTCTCTACGTACGGGGGCTGGATCGAGGCGTTCACGGGCTTTCACGACGTTGGGAAGTTCTGGACCGGGATCGCGGAGGATAGCCCCGCCTGGCACGTCGTCCTTCACGCCCTGAGCCTGCTGGATACCTACACGTGGATGATCCCCGACGAGTTGCATGGTTGCGCCGGCATTCGTGCGAGTATCGATGCGCTGCTGGGCGGCGACAAGTCGACGTGGTCGCTCCTCGTCGACTCCTGGACCTTCTTCGAGGTGAACGCCTGCGGCTTCGGTTCGCGGTGCACGCCTGACGATTCCGAGGATTGTCCTTTCGGGACGGGCTACGCTTGGGACTTCACCAGGAACGGCGTCACCGATCCGATCTTCAACTCAATTCACCTGTGTAATCTGTACGTGGAGTGCGTCGGGACCGCGACCGACCTTGCGCTATTCGAGGCTCACCGTTTGTACTGGGCGTACCGGGAGGGCGCGCAGTACAATGGGGAGGGCTGGGACGAGTTGCCGGAGGACGAGCAAATTCCGGCCCGCATGGCCGCCGCCACGATGTACGTCGGCAACGCAACCCTCGCGTGCCGCTTTGGGATGAGCTTCGTACTATCGCTCGCGACTGACATCTTGCATGAGTTGTACCATGTTGTGCACGCCTGGGACCACGTGCCGTACCACTGCGGCGGAGCGTGTTGCGGCTGGCGGGTGCCTGCGCGGTGGGGGCTGAAGGTCGCGGCCCGGACGGGGATGGTGGATCGCGGTGACCGCAATTTCGACGGCCGTTGGAGCGACCAGCGGATTTGTGACCTGCTGGAGCAAGAGTCCTCCGGCGCATCGATGAGCACCTGGGAGTTCGAGGCCCGACTCCTCACCCCGGGCGTCGAGGACGGGAGTTGGCGGGTGGAGCAGGACAAGGTCCCCGAGGAGTGCCAGTGAACCGCTCAGCCATCGGAGCGCACTTCCTCGTAGGCCTCGCCGGGTGCTGGGGCGACGCCCCATGTCCCCCTCACGCGGCCCAATACTGGGGTGCCGAGGGGTGTGAGGCGGGCTCTCTCGCCGCCGTGCGTGCTGGGGTGGACGGCGTCGCAGCATCGGGTGAGCTGGAGGCGGAGGCTGACGCATACTGCGCCTACTATGAAACTGGGAGTACCTCCGCGCTCGCGGCGCAGCCGAAGTCCAGCGATGAGCTTATCGTTTGCTACGACGTGTTCATTACGGCGTTCGAGGGCTGCTTCGAATCCGTCCAGTCCGCCCTCACCGACTGACCACTTCGCTCAATGCCCCCCCTCGTCCTCCACCGTCACCCACTCCGCCACGAGCAACAGTAGCGCCATCACCCCGTAGCCGATGGCGTGTTCCCACGCGGGAAACAGCGCCATCGCCGCGTCGCCGAAGGTGAACTGGTACGCGTGTGCCAGCCCAGTGGCCGAGAGCACGGCACCCAGGGCCGCCCACCCGGCAGCCACGCGGAAACGACGCTCGATGATGTAGACGGTGACCGCCGCGAGCACCATCGCCGTGAAGATGAAGCCCTGCTCGAGCGCGAAGGCGCCGTGGATCCAGGTGTCGCTCGGCGCGAACTTGCCGATGAGCTCCTCGGTGAAGGGCTTCTCGCTGCCATAGCCAGCCGCGCGCAGGCCGTTCTTGGCCATCAGCGCGCCCCAGGCGCCCACGCCGGGCAGAAGCCCCACCACCACGGCGGCTGCGTGCTTCTGGGGGGTGGCCACGAAGGCCTGCGCGGTGATCACGATGCCGATCCACAAGACAATCGCCATCCCGGCCTCGATGGGGATCGCCCAGGCGATGTGCGCCAGGGTGCCGGTGAGACACACCACCGTGGCGAACGCGGCGTTGAGCACCGAGTAGCCGGCCCGCGCCCCCATCGCCTTCCAGCCCGGGTGACCGATGTAGATGGTGGTGGGGAAGGTGGAGCCGAAAAGCGCCGCCGCGATGCTCCCGAGCCCGTTCACCGCGAGAGAGGGCGCGGTGGGGAAGCGGTCGCCCGCCGCCTCGGCTGACTCGATGTTCTGCAAGCTCCCCACGAGGTTGAAGAGCCCCATGGGCACGATCACCGCCATGTAGGGGAGCAGGTAGGGGAGGGAAGCCAACAGGTCGCCCACCACCGGGATCGGCAGGTGCAAGAACGGCGCGCCCGGAGACGGGCCCACCGGGGCGATGCCCGTGGCCCAGCCCAGGGCCGTCCCCAGCAGCACCGCCACCAGCCCGCCGGGGAGTCCACCCCGGAACTTCACGCGTCCAAAGTAGGTGAGGAGCACCACGCCGAGCGTCGCGAGTCCCACCACCGGGCGCGCGAAGGTGCGGAAGAGGAAGCCGAGCGCGATGAAGGAGAGCGCGATCCCCGCGAGCGTGGACAAGAGCGCCGCCCGGGGCGTGGCCTTGCGCACCCGCTCCGCCACCAGCGCGCCGACCGCCTCGATGAGGCCCGAGCCCAGCGTGGCGGCGAGACCGGCCTGCCAGGCCACCGTGGCGGGGTCGGGGTGTCCCGCGGCTTCCGCGCCGAGCTTGGCCGGCAACATCACGAGGAAGACATGCCCGAACAGCGACACGGTGTTGATGCCGTAGGGCAGGGCGCAGATGTCGGTGCGCCCCTCGCGGTCGGCGAGCTTCTTCGCCTGCCAGGCGTAAAACAGGTTGCCCACCACCAGCGACACCGCCGCGCCGGGGAGCACCCTGCCGTACACCAGCTCCGGTGGGAAACCCAGCACGAAGCGGCAGAGCGCGTCGATGAGGAGGAGCTGCACGAGGTTGTCGAGCGCGAGCCCGAAGAAACCGTCGAGGTCGCCACGCACGAACCAGCGCATCCAGCACCCGGGGAGGGGCGCGAGTGTACCGCGGGGCTACAGGCCGGCGGCGGCCGCGACCGCGGCAAGGTACCGCCGGACGCTCGGCAGGCCCTCGCTCGCCTCGCGGTGGAGGCGGGCGAGGTCGACATCGCCGTAGCCGTGCGCGATGCGGTTGCGAAGGCTGGTGGCGCCGCGCATGGTGCCTGCGAGCGCGGGATCGAGGCGCCCCGCAACGGCGAGGGCGTCGAAGGTGGCGGCGGCGCTGGCCGGGGGCGGCAACGCCTCTGCCGCGACCCAGTGCGCGGCGAGGTCTACGCACTCCTGGAGGGCCAACTGCAGGTGAAACGCGGCGAGGTCGGCGTTGTCGGCGTCGGCGGCGAACGCGGCCGCGCCACCACCCAGTCGCCGCTCCACGTCGTCGAGCCAGGCCACCGCCCGGGCCAGCTTCCTCGCCACCAGTTCAGGCTCCAAGCTTGGCCCTCAGCCGCGCGACGTAGGCGGCGTGCATGCGCGTGGCGGTGGGCTGCCAGTCCCACCAGTCGATCATCGCCGCCGTCTTGAAGCGCGTCCACTCCTGGGGGGACCGTGCCGCGAGGGGGCGTCCCGTTCGCGCCACCTCGAAGCGGACCTGCGGTCCGGCGTCGGAGGCAAACACCACGTCGACGTCCCTCTCAAAGTGGGCCGAGAGCGCCGCGGCCGCCGCGAAGCGCGCCTCGGGCGTGTCGTCGTCGAGCTCCACCAGCAAGTCCACGTCACTGTCGGGCCGGGCCCGCGGCGTGCCGTGCGAGCCGAAGCCCACCACCAGCCGGACCCCGGGCGGCAAGACGTCGGCGAGGGCGCTGGTTGGCTGCACGGGCAGATCGTAGCACGACGACCACGCTCCCCCCGCTTCCCACCCCCGCCCCATTGCGCGTACACTACGCCGCCGTGCGCTCACCTTCGCCTAGCCTCGTCCTCTTCGGCATCGCGCTCGCGTGTAGCGCCGTGCCCGGTGTGGCGCAGATGGTCGACCCGGATCTCGGCCTCGGCAACGACGACGAGAACGACAGCGGCGACTCGGGCGATAGCGGCGGTGGCGACGACAGCGGCGAGCAGCCATGGCAAGACGACGACTCGGGCGGCGACGATACCCCCGGCGACATTCTCCACCCCGACTGCGACGGCTACCTCGCCTGCCTCGCCGAGGTGTCGCCTGAAGAGAGCGCCGCCGCCAGCGCCGCCTACGGCTACAGCAGCGAGTGTTGGGACAGCGAGTCGAGCGCGGCCATCTGTGAGGCCGAGTGTGCCGCCCTGCTCCACGAGCAGTGGGTGCAGCACCCCGGGGCCGCGAGCTGCGACGACGGCACCGACATCCCGTCGAACACGGTGATCCTCCAGTCCACCTGGAACATGGCGATCACCGAGGTGGATGGCCCGATGTGCGACTCGTGGTTCAGCTACGTCACCAGCTACACCATCACCTTCTCTCCCAACGAGACGGCCACCTTCCCCGGCACCTTCAACGGCTCGGGCTGGTCGAACACCATCGATTGCGACAACAACGGCCTCGACATCTCCTGCTGGGGGGTGGCCGATGCCTTCATCATCACCTTCGAGGGCGAGATCTCGGAAGATCTCACGCGGCTGAGCGGGGTGTACGCCGACGACGTGTACTGCACGTGGACCCTGGAGAGCGGCTAGCCAACGCGGAAAGGGTAGAATCCCCCGATGCGCCTCCTCCCGCTCCTCGTCTTCGCTCTCGCCTGCCAGCCTTCCGATCCCGGCGACAGCGCCAAGGACGACAGCGGCGACGGTGGCGGGGTTGACGCCGACGGCGACGGTTTCACCGAGGCGGAAGGCGACTGCGACGACAACGACGACAACGTCGCGCCCGACCTGGCCGAGAGCTGCGACAACGTCGACAACAACTGCAACGGCAGCATCGACGAGGGCGCGCGGTCGACCTTCTACGCCGACGTCGACCAGGACGGCTACGGCGACCCCGCCACGGCCAGCGAGGCCTGCGAGCCCCCCTCGGGCGCGGTGGGCAACGCCGACGACTGTGACGACGCCGATCCGAATGCCTACCCCGGCAACACCGAGTCCTGCGACGAGCTCGACAACAACTGCAACGGTGCCGTCGACGAGGGCGTGGCCACCACGTTCTACGCGGACGCGGACTCGGACGGTTTTGGCGACTCCGCCGCCGCCGTGGAGGCCTGCACGATGCCCGAGGGCGCCGTGAACAACGCCAACGACTGCGACGACACCACCGCCAGCGCCTACCCCGGAAACGCGGAGGTGTGCGACGAGGTGGACAACGACTGCAACGGCCGCGTTGACGACGATGTCCAGACCACCTACTACGTGGACAAGGACGGCGACGGCTACGGCGACGCGGGTGTCACCGATCTCGCCTGCGCGGTGCCCACCGGCTACGCCGAGAACCCCGACGACTGCAACGACGACGCGAGCGCGATCAACCCCGGCGCAACGGAGGTTTGTGACACACGGGACAATGACTGCGACGGCGTGGAAGACGAAGACGACGCGAGCGACGCGCTCACGTGGTACGCCGATGTCGACGACGATGGCTACGGCAACCCCGACGCCGCCTACGCCGCGTGCTCTGCCCCCCTCGGCTATGTCAGCAACGACGAGGACTGTGACGACGCCGACCCCGACATCAACCCGGACACTGCCTGGTATCTGGACGACGACGGCGACAGCTACGGCGACCCCGACCGCTGGCTCACCACCTGCGAGCCCCCGGCGGACTGGATCCTCGACGCCACCGACTGCAACGACAGCGCCGCCAGCGCCTACCCGGGCGCCCCGGAGGCCTGCGACGAGCTGGACAACGACTGTGACGGCGTCATCGACGAGGCGGGTGCCACCGGGGAGTCCACCTTCTACGCCGACAGCGACGGCGACAGCTACGGCGACGCCGCGAGCACCGCCACCGGCTGCGAGGCCCCTAGCGGCCATGTGTCCGACACGACCGACTGCGACGACACCGAGGACGACGTCAACCCGGGCGCCACCGAGGCCTGCAACGGCATCGACGACGACTGCGACGGCAGCACCGACGAGCCCGGCGCCAGCGGCGAGGACACCTGGTACGCCGACCTGGACGGCGACAGCTACGGCGACCCGGCCACCAGTCAGGACGGCTGCGATCAACCGACCGGCTACGTTGCGGACGCCACCGACTGCGACGACAACGAGCCGACGGTCAACCCCGCGGCCACCGAGTCGTGCGACGGCATCGACAACGACTGCGACACGCTGGTCGACGACGATGACAGCGGCACCACCGGCACCAGCACCTGGTACTTCGACGGCGACGCCGATGGCTACGGCGACGCCACGAGTGTCACGAGTTCCTGCGTGATGCCGGCCGACCACGTGGCCGACAGCACCGACTGCGACGACAGCGAGGTGGCCGTCAACCCGGCGGCGACGGAGGTGTGCGACGGCATCGACAACGACTGCGACACGCTCGTCGACGACGCGGACGCCTCGGTGTCCGGTCTCTCCACCTACTACGACGACGACGACGGCGATGGGTACGGCGACGCGAGCGACAGCGCCACGGCGTGCGCCACGCCCAGTGGCTACGTTGCTGACAGCACCGACTGCGACGACACCGACGCCAGCGTGAACCCCGGCGAGGCGGAGGTGTACGATGGCATCGACAACAACTGCGACGGCACGGCGGACGAGGGCTTGTACCCAGCCGATTGCGAGGAGTTGCTCGACCTCTACCCGAGCTCCAGCAACGGCACGTACACCATCGATCCCGACGGCAGCGGCGGCACCTCCGCGTTCTCCGTGCTCTGCGAGATGACCATCGATGGCGGCGGGTGGACGCAGGCCATCCAGTCCTACCTGGATCACCTCTCGACCTCGAGCAATCGCGAGTACCTCTACACCGACACCGATGGCGGCGCGGGCTGGTACCTGTCACCCGTGACCAGCGCCGTGTGGAGCTGGTCGAGCTACTACCCACTCAACGGCACCTACTACTACGCCTCGAGCGGCACCAGCGCCACGGGCAGCTTCTATTGCTCGCACGCCGAGTCGGGCGACTGGGGCGTGGGCTGCAGCAATGGTGGCGGCGGCACCTACAAAGTTCTACCCATCTACTATTCGACAGCGAGCTCGGCGCTCTCGATGATCTGCCAGGACCAGCCTGATGCTTTCGGCGCCGGGGCCTGCCAGGCCAACGCGCGGATCTGGTCGCGGGAGGACTGAGGTAACACCGGGTGTTAGACCTCGGTCGTGATCCTCATCGCCGCCGCCTTCGCCGCTCTTCCCACCGGCTCGGTGCTGGTCACGGTGTCCGGCATGGGCGACGATTGCTGCGAGCAGCAGGTCGTCACCCGGCTCTCGGGGGTCGCGGGCGTGAAGTCGGCGGCGGCGAGCGCGGCGCTGGGGCAGGCCTGCTTGTCGACGAGCGCTCCGGTCGAGGAGGCGGCGCTCACGGCGGCGCTGGCGGGGAGCGAGTACGCCTACGTGTCGGCCGCGCCGGTTTCGGCTTGTCCGGCGGGGCTGGTTCCCGCTGCGAAAGACGCCTGGGACGGCGCGACGGGCCTCGACGTGGTCATCGTGTCACACGGAGAGCAGGTGGATCTCGCGGCCCACGCGGCCAAGGGCAAGTACACCGTCTACGACTTCGGCGCGCCCTGGTGCCAGCCCTGCTACACCACCGCCGACCGTCTCAAGGCGTACCTCGGGGCCAACGCCGACGTGGCCGTGCGCGCCGTGGTGCTCGACGCGGGCGACCCGAAACAAAGCTTCGTCCTGCCGGTGGTGAAGCAGTACCTCGAGTTTGCCGAGGGCCTACCGTGGCTAAAGGTGGTCGATGCCAGCGGCAAGAAGGTGTACGAGGGCAGCGATGTCGAGGCGGCCATCAAGGCCATCGACAAGCGCCGGGCCAAGGGATGAAGCGCCTCGCCGCCGTGGTTGCGCTCAACCTCGCGCTCGGGATCCCCGCCGCCAACGCCGCCTGACCCGGCTGAAGCAATCCCAACCTCCAGGCTGGAGGTTCTAAGCTCAATCCCGCGCTCCCCGCTGGCGGCCTCCGTCTCGACACCTTCGTGACGGGCACCGCCATCGACATCGTGCACGTGGCGGCTTGTCCCGAGGTGGCGCCCGAGGAGTGCGCCACCACCGAGATTCCCGAGCACCTGCACGACCAGGACATCCTGTGGTTCCGTCTCGACCCGACGCTCTCGGTTGGCCTCGGCGAGGGGGTCGGGGCCTCGGTGCAGCTGCCTTTTGACTTCCGCGCGGTGACCGTCGAGTATCTCACCCTCGACGGGGAGCCCTACGCCCCACCCTACGGCGACATCCACCACCGGACAGAAAATATCGCAGGACTCACCGACGCCACGGTGATGCTGCGAGTATCCCGGGCGCCAGGGCGGTTCTTGCTCACGGCCGGCGCCGGGAGCACCTTGCCCCTCGGACGCACCGAGGAAGATCCGTACGCGGCCGGCGAGGCCGGCGAGGAACACCAGCACATGCAGCTGGGGACGGGCACCTTCGTGCCGGTGGTGGGCCTCGACGCCGCCTACATGGCCGGGCGCTGGGGTGCGCTCGCCTACACGAGCTCACGCTTGTCGCTCTACGCGAACGACCGGGGCTACCGGGCCCCCGTCACGGTGTCCGGCGGACTCGGTCCCACATTCCGCGCCACCACCAAGTTTACCGTGCTCGCCGCGGTGGAAGGGAGCTGGGAGTCGGCCGAGCACTGGAACGGCGTGGCCTACGCGGGGAGGTCGGCAGTGGGCATCGCGGGCGGCGTGGTGGCGAGCCTTTCGTCCAGCGTGGTCGTGCAGGCGCAGGCGCGGGGCAACGTGTTCGAGCACACGGAACACCAGGAGGAGGAAGGCGAGTTCCACCAGCCGGTGACGCTCTCGGCGGGGGTGTCCTGGACCTTTGGGAAAGGCGAGTAGGCCGCGCCGCGCTACCCCGCGTGCTTCCGCATCTCCTGGACGAGCACCGACCCGCAGTAGCGCCCGATCTGCACGAAGGCGTCGTTGATCTCGGCGTCGCTCATCGAGTCGAGCTTCGCCACGTTGTCGACCACGGCAAGCACCCGCTCCACGGGCTCGCCGGCCCCGGCGTCGGTCGCGCACTCGACCGAGTTGGTGTACACCCGCTCGCCCTCGCGCGTGTAGATGTTGACCACCAGGTTGTAGGTGAAGACCCCGGGCGCGCCGATGTAGGGCACGAAAAGCCCATAAGACTCCACGTTGATTTGCATCAGAGGGGCGTCGGGGCTGTCGGTGAAGGCGAAGGGGGGGCCGCTGCCGAGCGTGTCGCGCACGCCGTCGACGAGGGAGCCCGCGACCGCGTTGGGATCGACCGCCTGCGCGATGCGATCGGTCTGCTCGATGCTACGGACCGCCTGCACCGTGTTGACCACGGCGCTCGCCACCTCGAGCAGCGGCGGGCCGCTCACGTAGGTGCTGCCGAGCGACACGTAGGGCATGCCGGTGTCGACCACTTGTGAACGCACGCTCCCCAGGGTGGGGGCGTACTCCTTGAACTTCGCGTGGCAGCCAACGACGAGCGGGAGAAACAGCAGGGTGGCAGGGCGCATGGGCCGTAGACGTAGCCCGGCGCACTTTATTCGGCGGCCTCGGGGGGGATTGGATCGAGGCGCCGCACGCGCTTCTTGAGGCGCGGCTCGAGGGTGACGCCCTTGTAGATCTCGTCGACGGCGAGGCGCACCTTCACGCTCTTGAGCCGGAGCGTGTCGCCCGGGCCGAGCCGACGGTATTCCCAGATCCCGGGGCCGCGGAGCGCGTAGTGTTCCACGCGGACCTCGTGTTGCGACACCAGCACGTACTCCCGGAGCGTGCCGAGGGCCTGGTAGTAGTCGAACTTCTCGTTGCCGTCGTAGTCCTCGGTGGACTCGGCGAGCACTTCGAACAGGACCGCCGGGTTGACGATCGCGTTGCGGTCGAGCTCGTCGCGGATGGGCTCGCCGCAGACCACCGCGATGTCGGGGTAGGTGGCCACGTCCTCGGCGGGGATGCGGAGTTTCAGATCCGAGTTGTACGGCATGCACGGCTTGCCGTCCAGGCGTCGAAAGAGCAGGCCGAACACCCGCCCGCCGAGCATCGCATGGGCCACGGTCCCCCCGGCCATCGCCACGACGACCCCCGCCCGCCACTCGTGCTTGACCTGTGTTTCTTCCTCGATGAGGAGGTAGTCCGAGTAGCTCAGGAGCTTGTGGGCAGCGAGCGTCATGACGCCCAGTATAAACCGAGATCAGGCCGCCCGGCCAAGCGCCGAGGCGAGCCGATCCAGGGCCTCGCGCGCGGGACTCTCGTCCACCCCGGCCAGTGCCTTTCGCGCCGCCCAGGCCTCGGTGGCCAGCGCCTCGCGGGCGGCCTGCATGCCCCCGGCGTCGCGGACACTCGCGCGCAGTGCCTCGGCGATCTTGGCCTCGGGCGTGCCGCAGAGCTGCCGCCAGAGCTCGTTGACGCGGGGATCGCGCTCCCCGGCCACAGCCACCGGGTAGAGCGTGGGTCGCGAGACGAGCTGCACGGCATCGTCGCCGCGCTCGAGCACGGCGAGGTCTTCCGCGAGGTGCACCGCCACGCCCACGTGGCGGCCATAGCGCCCGAGCCCGGTGACGACCGGACGCGGGGCGCCGGACAGTCGCCCCCCGGCGCGGCAACTGAAGGCGAAGATGGCGCCGGTGTGTCCCTCGGCGAGCTGGTGGGCCTCGTGTCCGGTGGCGGGGCGAGCGCGCAGGGTCTCGCCCAGGGCCTGTCCTTCGCTCACCTCGCGCAGGGCGTCGAGCGCGTCGCCGAGGATCTCGGGGGCGGGCGCCCGCCGGGCGATTTCCAGGGCGCGAAGGGTGAGATGGTGCGCGCCGAGCAGGTGCGCCGCGCCGCCGAGCACGCGCCGAGCCGCCCGGCGGCGCCGACCGTGCTGGCGGCCGAGCGCGAGGTCGTGGAGGCGGATCGCCGATTGCAGGAGCTCCGCCACGTAGGCCACGTCGGCGGCGCCATCGTGATCGGTTGCCCCGCCCGGCGCGACGGTATTGCCGGCACGGCTGGCGAGCACCACCAGGACGGGCCGCACCCGAGGCACGCCGCCGGCGAAGATCACCTCGGGCTCGAGGCCCGGGGGCAGGCCCTCGCCCTTCGACAACGACGCCAGCGCCTCGTCGATCGCGCCGATCGGACCCTTGAGCTCGTGCGCGAGCCGCTCCACCTCCACGTGGAGCGCGCGTCGCGCGGCCTCCCCGCGTCCAGGTCGAGGACCAAAGGGCACTACTGCCACCGCTGGGCGAGGGGGATGCGCCGACCGCTGCCGAAGGCCCTCGGCGAGACGCGCAAGACCGGCGCCGCCTGCCACCGCTTGTACTCGCTGCGGACAACCATGCGGATCACGCGCTCCACCAGCGCGCGATCATAGCCCCGCGCCACGATCGCCTCGGTATCCTGCACGCCCTCCACGTAGAGGCGGAGGATGCCATCGAGCACGGCATAGGCCGGCAGCGAGTCCTCGTCTTTCTGGTTGGGGGCCAGCTCGGCGCTCGGTGGCTTGGTGAGCGTGCTCTCGGGGATCAGCTCGCCGTCGGCGTTCACTTGTCGCGACAGCCGGTAGACATCTGTCTTGAACACGTCGCCGATCACCGCGAGGCCTCCGTTCATGTCGCCGTACAAGGTACAGTAGCCCACGGCCATCTCCGACTTGTTGCCGGGTGTGAGCAGCAGGTGTGCAAACTTGTTGGAGGCGGCCATCAGCACCGTGCCGCGGGCGCGGGCCTGCAGG
>SXGT01896550.1_pt1 | contig 93811 bp, 77 predicted proteins | sample 3176221 | NCBI WGS metagenome assembly SXGT01 (sample SAMN11356862, study PRJNA531348) | freshwater metagenome | isolation source: freshwater sample F1-120 | place: China: Fuxian Lake, Yuxi | collected 2017-12-25 | reverse complement strand
TGTCTCCTGCATCTACGGCCTAGGAAGCGCGGAAGCCTACCAGGGCATGTTGCTCCACCTGGAAGTGGGCCGAGAGGTGGCCCGCGAGGCGATGCTGAGGAAGCTCGTCGAGATTCAGTACGAACGCAACGACCTCGACTTCCGGCGGGGGACGTTCCGGGTCCGTGGCGACGTCATCGACATCTTCCCCGCCTACGAAGACGACGTCGCGATTCGTGTCGAGCTCTTCGGTGACGAGGTCGAGCAGATCTCCCTGATCGACCCGCTACGAGGGCGAAAGGTGGGCGCGTTGGAGCGCGCCGCGATCTACCCGGCGAGCCACTACGTGACGCCCCAAGACCGTCTGACGGCTGCGATCGAGACGATTTCGACGGAGCTCATCGCCAACCTGGAAACGCTGCGGGCCGGCGACCGACTGCTCGAGGCCCAGCGCCTCGAACAGCGCACGCTGCAGGATCTCGAGATGATCCGGGAAACGGGTCGCTGCAAAGGCATCGAGAACTACAGCCGGCACCTCAGCCAGCGTCCGGCCGGGATGCCCCCACCGACCCTGGTCGAGTACTTCGCGAAGGACTGGCTGCTTGTGGTCGACGAGTCCCACATCAGCTTGCCGCAGCTTGGCGGGATGTCGCGTGGCGACCGCGCCCGCAAAGAGGTGCTCGTCGAACACGGATTCCGGCTGCCGAGCGCGCTGGACAACCGGCCGCTCACCTTTGATGAGTTCCGAGTGCTCGTCCGGCAGGCCATCCACGTGTCGGCGACGCCAGGGGACTGGGAGCGCCGGGCCGCCGAGGGGCGGCTCGTCGAGCAGATCATCCGCCCCACGGGCCTGCTCGACCCGACCGTGGAGGTGCGGCCGTCGAACATCCAGGTCGACGATGCCTTGTCCGAGATCCGCTTGCGCATCGCGAAGGGCGAGCGGACGCTCGTCACCGTGATGACGAAACGGATGGCTCAGGAGCTGGCCGAGTTCTGGGCCGAGGTCGGCCTCAAAGTGCGCTGGCTGCACGCAGACGTCGACACGTTGGAGCGCATCGAGATCCTTCGCGACCTGCGCGCGGGCGTCTTCGACGTGCTCGTGGGGATCAACTTGCTGCGCGAAGGGCTGGATCTGCCCGAGGTGTCGCTCGTCGTCGTGATGGACGCCGACCGCGAGGGCTTCCTCCGCAACGAGCGAAGCCTGATCCAGACGATGGGGCGCGCGGCCCGCAACGTGGCCGGCCACGTCATCCTTTACGCCGACCGGGTCACGGAGAACATGGCGCGCGCCATCGGCGAGACCCAGCGCCGTCGCGCGATCCAGGAGGCCTACAACATGGCCCACGGGATCACTCCGACGACCATCTTGCGCGCCAACGACAGCCCGCTTGCCCGGATGCTTGGCGGGGAGGTGGGGGCGCCCCCGGTCGTTCAACTCGTTGGCCCGGGCGATCCGCGCGCTTTGGGACGACTCCTCGAAGGGCTACGCAAAGAGATGCGGGAGGCGGCGGCGCGGCTCGACTTCGAGACGGCGGCATCGTTGCGGGACCGCATTCGCCTGCTGGAAAGCGAGTCGGCAGGCCTGCCCCAGTGAGGGTCGGTGGCCGTTTGGCGTCAAGGAGCTAAGCGGGCGGCTCAGGAGGCACGATGGCCACGCACGCAACGACGGTTGGAGAAGAGCCGACCTCGGACGACAAGATGTTCGGTCTTTTGGCTCATGTGCTCGGCATGATCACTTGGCTGCTCGGGCCCGTGGTCCTCATGCTCGTCTTCGCGGACAAGCCGTTCGTCAAGTACCATGCGACCCAGGCCCTCGTGATGGGCGTGGTGAACCTCATCGGCTTCATTCTGGTGAGCATCATCTCGACGATCACCTGCGGCATCGGCGCGGTTCTCTACCTTCTGCTCATCCCGCTGTGGTTCGTGCCCTTGTACGGCATGTTCCAGGGCTGGAACGGCAAGTGGGACTGCTACCCGGGCCTGTCCGGCTTCGGTAAGTGATCGCGCTGCTCGCGGGGTGCGCTCGCGGGCAGGCGCCGATGGACGAAGACGGCGTCCGCTGGTTCGAGGGGACGTGTGACGCTTCGGCCGCAGTTGCGGTCGGTGAACGCTGGGTGGTGGCAGGCGACGAGGACGACGTCCTTCGCGTTTACGACCCGGCCCGAGGTGGCGCCCCGGTCGTGAGCCTCGGCCTCTCGGCCCTTTTCGGGAGCAGCGCCGAGCGCGACCTGGAAGCCGTCGCGGTGTTGGGCGAGGAGGCGTGGTGGGTGGGATCCCACGGCCGAAAGAAAGACGGCGAAGAAGCCCCCGACCGCGCGGTCGTGTTGCCTACACGGCTGACATGGGATGGAACGCACGTCGGGATCCGCGCCGTGGGCCCGCGCCAGACCGATCTGCTGGACCGATTGGCAGCGGTTCCGGGCGTGGCGGACTGGCTGGCGCCCGCGTCGACCTTGCCGCCCAAGACGCCGGGGGGTCTCAACATCGAGGGCGCTGCGAAGACGCCTGACGGGACTTGGTGGATTGGCTTTCGCGGACCTCTGGACAGTCAGGGTCGCGCCCGGGTGGTGGCATTGACCGCCCAGGGCGGGATGATGCATACGTTGGACCTTGGTGGGCGCGGAGTGCGCGACCTCGTGGTTCAGGGGCCGGCGCTGATGGTGCTCGCAGGCGCCGTGTCGTCGGCGGACGAGGGTCATGCGATTTACCGGTGGGTGCCGCGGGACGGCGGTGCGCAGCACGTCGTGGACGTCCCTTCGGGCTTGCGGGCGGAAGCGATCGTGCCGACTGCGACGGGCTGGTGGGTGTTGTCCGACGACGGCGGAATCGAGACGAACGGGCAGGCCTGTAAGGACCGCGAAACCGCGGATCAGCGTTTCCGAGCCATGCACATCGTTCAGTGAGCGTCAAGGCGCCTACGCGACGCCAGAATCCAGGTAGATGCGCGCACGGAGGCCCGATGGCACCCCTGTTGCTCGCGACCATGGCATTGGCTGCACCCCTTTCGGACGACGGCCTGGTGGAGATCCTGACGGTCAGCGAGGTGGCCGGGGACGCCAGGGCGGTCGAGGTGACGTTGATCGCGCTGGACACCAAAGGTCAGCCCATGAAGGACCTGCGGCTGACATCGCGGGCTTCCCGCGGGAGCGCGTCAGGGTGGGCCGAGGTCGTCCCAGGCATCTACAGCTTCACCTTCGTTCCGCCGCACCTCTCGGAACCGATGGACGTCAACGTCGCGATCAACGGGCGCACGCCGGACAAGAAGCTCGTGAACAGCTCCGCGATGATCCTCGTCCTTGCGCCGTGGCCGCAGAAGTTGGAGGTGAAGTCCGTCCCCGACCACCTCGTCGTCGGCCAGCGTCACGACGCGATGGTGACGGCGACGGGCGGCGACCTTGGCACCTGGGTGCGTGCGACGACGAACGTCGGAACGGCGGACAAGCCGTTGGCCTTGGGGGGTGGTGTACACAAGGTACACTTGGGCGCCAACGCCAAGTCGACGTCGCCTTACGTCGCCGTCGTCGGCGTCCACGACGAGGGCGCGACGGGCCCCGCCTACGGTTGGGTCACGCTGCCGGTCTCGATCACGCGCCCGTACACGATCACGGCCGGCGTCGAGGAAGTCGTCATGCTGCGGGTAGGGGACCGCGAGTTCGGCCCGATGCAGGGCGGGCCCAAAGGCGCGGTCATCGTCGCTGAGGTTCCGCCAGGGGTCGCGAAGGGGACGGTCGTGCGCGTCGACCCCGCCGGCAAGGTCCGCGAAGAACCGCTCGACCTCGGCATCGTCGAAGGACCGCGGGTCGGCTTCATGCCGCTGCCGCGCAACGTGCCGGCGGGTGTTCCGGTTCCCGTCGCGCTCCTCCACGTCGACGCCAAAGGCAAGCCGGACGGCACGGCCAAGCTCGTCGTCAAGGCGAGCCACGGGGCCGCGACAGAGGCCAAGCTCAAGGAGGGCGGGCGGTACGAACTGACGTGGACGGCGACCGACGTCCCGCAGGCGACTCCGGCGTGGTTGGAGGTGACCGTCGAGGGAAGCGCGGCGCCGCCGGTGCGCGTCGACACGACGCTGGTCCCCGCCCGTCCGGACCGCGTGGAGCTGACCGCGGACACGTCCAAAGGAACGCTCGATCTGACGGCCAAGGCGCTCGACGCGGCCGGCAACGGCCTTGCCGGGCGCGCCGTTGAGTGTGCCGCCTTCGGCGCCAAGGCCACAGGCGTGATGAAGGACGCCGGCGCGGGCACCTACACGCAGTCGTTCCAGCCGGCGGTCGGCTCGGCGGTCGAGGTGCGGTGCCAGGTGCGTTCCGCCGCAAGCGAGAATCCCCTGCGGCATGTCGTTCTGACGCCGGGCCGTCGCACGGTCCGGAATGACGGCGTGGCAGAAATGCCCGTTCGCGTGGCGACAGTCGATGCGTTTGGACTGCCGGTCCCCAACGTCGAGGTCAGCCTGGCCGTCGAGCATGGCGGTGGCACGATGCCCGTGACGATTCGGACCGACGCTCAGGGCTTGGCCGAGGTGGCCTACACCTCCGGCAATCTGAGCACTGCGGTGCGCATCCAAGCGGAAGCCGGACGCGTCGGCGGTGCCGTGGCCTTTCTTCAGGTACCCGACGGCGTCCGCCCCCCAGAATTCCCACTCACGGGAGCGCCTCTGGCGGTCGCGCTCGACAAGCACTGGCGCGCGACGAGCCCGTTGCTCGCCGTCGGAGAGTAGGCCGCCTTCATTCGGCGCTACGGCGTGACGAGACCCTGCTCGAGGAACCACGCGCACTCGCCGACGCAGACTTCGCCGTAGCCGCCACCCACGTTGACGCAGTCGAAGCCGTGCGGGCAGTCCGCTTGGTCGGAGCATGTGCCCCAGCAGTAGGGCGACGGATCGCCGATAAAGCTGATGCACTCGGCGTTCGCATTGCAATCCGTGGGGCGGTCACATTCGCCGCACAGGCCCGGGATCGCCTTACATTCGCCGTTGTCTTGGCAGACCGTTCCGATCGGGCAGTCGAGCTCGGTGTCCACACAGGACGTAGGGGTCACGCAGGCATTCGCGGAGCTGTCACAGATGTCGCCAGGCAGGCAGTCCGCTTCGACTTCGCAGCCTTCGACACAGGCGTGGGTCTCGGGGCTGCAGTAGCTGCCGAGCGAGCAGATCTCGGACGACACGCACTCGACGACGCGGCACGTCTCGTCGACACAGAGCTCGCCAGTGGCACATTCGCCGTGATCGACGCACTCGGGCTCGCCGAGGTCACTTCCGCCGCAGGAGACCGCTGCGAGCAGGAAAAGGAGCGCCCTCATGGGACCGTCCCGCTGGCTTCCTCGGCGCAGAAGTCGATGGGGTCGCCGCCACCCGAGAAGTAGGAGACCAGGATCGTCGAAGCGGGCGGAGGCAGGGTGGTCCGATCGAAGACAATGGCGGGAACGAGGCCGTCGTCACCATCTGGGTTCGCGACCTCTTCGTAGGTCCATGCGCCGTCCTGGCAAAGCCACTCCTCGTCGTTGACCTCGACGATGATGCTGCTGACGTCCGGCGTCTTCGACAGGTAGAACGTGTCGACCATGCGCGCAGCGCGGATCGACAGGTCCTCGATGCGCGCGGTGTAGTCGTCGGCGCAGATGTCGGCCTGGATGCCAGACGTCTGCTCGATGCCCTCGATGTACCGGGTACCGACCCGAGCGTTCATCGCCTGTTCGCCTTCACAATTGTCGACCTCGGTGACGACGAAACCGGACAGGTTGAAGCTGTCCCGAACGTCGGGGTCCTTGACCTGGGACTGGAAATCGTTGAGGTACTCGTGAACGGGACGGGGGCTGCTGTCCTGTTCGTCGGAGACGATGAGCACGGACAACATCGCGTTGTCGCGGAGGAAGGCCTCGTTTTCATCATTCCCCTTGATACCGAGCGCGATCCATGCTGCCTCGAGGCCCATTTCGGAAGCGCTACCACAGGTCCCGACGCTCACGAGGTCGGCGAACACCTGGTCAGCGTCGGGTGTGTCAGCCGTGATGATCGTCCCGTCCACGATTTCGCCGGGAGCGGGAAGGTCATTGATGATGGCCGGCGTGCAGGCCCCGTAGGCGATGGACGGCGCAACGGCCGTGGTCGTCACGGCCACCTGGTAGTCGACGCCTGCGGACTCGAAGTAGGTGACGAAGCCGTCGAATTCGGTGGCCAACTTCTCTTGAAACGGCTGCATGCTGCCCGAATTGTCGACGACGATGAGGACGTCCACGGACGCCGGCGGGTCCTGGTAGAACACATCCACGCCGTCAAACTTCGTGATCTCGTACTCGGTGCATCCGACCAAGAAGGCCAGAGCGAAGGCAAGAGGTCGCATGAGGAGGCTCCCTGGGGGGCGGGGGGGTAGCCGGTGCAGCGCCTGCGATCAACGGCTACGGACGCCGGGTGTGGCCGATCGCCCTAGCTTGTGGGTCCGCGCCGGCGGAAACCATCGTCCCACCCGCCCCGCGCGTGGTCACCGTCGACGTCGGAGAGGGACGCTGGTGCGGTCTTGCGGCCGACGCCAAGGTGCACTGCTCGGCGTGGCCGAACGCCATGCTCGATCCCGAGCCGTTGCCAGGCACGTTCGTCGAGTTGGCCGTCGGCCTTCATCACGTCGTCGGTTTGCGCTCCGACGGCCGGTTGGCGGCGTGGGGCTACGCCGAGAGGGAAGAGCGAACCTCGGTTCCCAAAGGCGTGTTCCTCGATGTCGCAGCCGGCGCACGGCACGGGTGTGCCGCCGCCACGGGAGGCGTCCGCTGCTGGGGCGACGACACCTATGGCCAGCTGCAGGCGCCGTCAGAACGCCTCATGGCGATGGACGCCGACCTTTGGCGGACGTGTGGGCTCGATGAGCAGGGTAGCGTGCGCTGCTGGGGGTTGGGACCCGCCTTGCCGCTCGGTGAAACGGGCGGCTTTGTCGAGGTTGCGGTCGCCGGGACCGCGACGTGCGCCCTCCAGATCGACGGTCAAGTCGTATGCGACGGCGTAGCGTCGCCGTCGTGGGATGGGGCGCTGCAAGTAGAGGGCGGCGCGGCGCCTGGGGGCGGTTGGAGGTTCTGCGCTCGCTTTGCCGAAGCCGCGCGATGCTGGGGTCCAGGCGGCATCGACCCCGTCGAGGGGCCAGGTGGGCTGCTCGACCTCACGGTGGGCGCTGAGTCGGCGTGTGGCGTGGCCGCTGCCGGGTCTGTCGTCTGTTGGCACGGTGGGACGTTTTCGGGACGGCCGCTGCCTCGGCCCTGAGGGTCAGTCCGGAACAGGGAATGGAACAACTTGTTCCGGCCCATCGGCCCCGAGGACGGATCCGTCGGCGCGTCGAGTCCGTTCGCAGCGTCGTCGTTGGGTTGGCACGGGACTTGCTTCAGCCTTGGCATCGACCTGATGTGAACCGGTCGGTTCTGCTTTTGTTTCACCCCCCTTGGGGTCTCGATGCGGTTCGGTCCTCCTTTGAGGGCCGGGCCCTCCGTCGGGCGGATAGCGGCCCTGCAGGAGGGCCAATGAGCGCATCGTGGTGGGTCGTGTTGGCTGCGTGCTCGGGCGACGGTGCAGGCACCTCCGACGGAAGCGACCCCGCGACGTCGGATGGCCCGACGGAAACCGGGACGGACACGAATACCGACCCACCCACGATTCCGCCGCCCGTGTGGACCTGGCCGGGCGTCTACGTTCAGCGTGTGAGCGTTGGCGACGTTCACGGGTGCTGGCTGAACGACGCCGGTCAGGTCGCGTGCTGGGGCGACGACACCAAGGCGCAGGTCAGCGGGGCACCTTCGGGCGACGGGTTTGTCGTCATCACCGTGGGCCTGGAACACTCGTGTGCGCTCGACGCGGCGGGGACGCCGGTGTGCTGGGGCAGCAACGAATTCGGGCAGACGTCGGCGCCGCCCGGTCCGTTTGTCACGATGGACTGCGGCGGCGAACACTGTTGTGCACTCGACGCGGCAGGCGCCACGGACTGCTGGGGCAACGACGACAACGACCGTTCCTTGGAGCCGACGGGCCCGTTCGTGTCGATCGACGCAGGTCATGCGCACACGTGTGCGGTGAAGGCTGATGGCGCCGTGAGCTGCTGGGGTCTCAACACGTTCGGGCAGACGTCGGCGGCTTCGGGGTCCTTCCTGCAGGTAGGGGCGGCGGTGTCCCACACCTGTGCCATCGACACGGACACGAAGGCCCAATGTTGGGGCGCCGATGACGCCAACCAGTCCAGCCCAAGCGCCTTTGACTTCTTTCATCAGGTCAGTGGCGGCGCCGTCCACAGCTGTGCCATCCGAACGGACCTGCAGGTCCAGTGCTGGGGCCTTGACGACGACGGGCAAGCCGCGCCGCCGCCAGGCACGTTCCAGCAGGTTTCCGCCGGAACCTACAACGCGTGTGCCTTGTCGACGCCGCCCGAGCGCGTGGTGTGCTGGGGCCGGGACGACCTGGGTCAGTCCTCGCCGGACTGATCGCGTCCGCGCCCCTCTCGGCCCGCCTTGAAGACGGCCCGGAAGGCGAGATCGAGTTCGGTAATGGCCTCTCGCGCCTTGGCGAAGGCTTGGCGCGCGTCGCCCGTTGCATGAATGTCCTTGGCCTCGGCAAAGAGAGACTTGGCCGTCGTGAAGTGAGAGGTGGCATCGGCCGGGGCGTCGCCGCCGATGAGGGGGGCCAGGGCGTCGATTCGGGCGCCGAGGTGGTCGAGGTAGGCACCTAGGAGGGGAGCCAATTCCTCGGCCGGAGCCGCCTGCATCACGTACTTGATGGCGGGCGCATTTTTTCCCCAGGCTTCGCGCAGTTGGCGCCACGCGGCGACGTGTTCGCCCGCCTTCGCGGACGCGCTTGCCGCCTTCGCGAGTTCACTTGCTTCCTTGTGGGCGGTCTTCGCTTCAGCGGGCAAGCTTCGGCCCTTGCCCTTGGCCAGTTCGGACGTGAGGTCCAACATCTTCTGGAAACCCGCCAGTTCGAGCTGTACGGCCGCCTGAAGGACGGCCTTGCGGTCCGGCGCCGCCGTTTCCGTGGCGTCAGTCGTCGGCTCGGGTCCGATCTCGGTGGTGGCCTGGGCCAGAGAAAAGCACAAGAGAAGCAAGGAAGTCATCGGTTTCTCGAGCGTGTCGGACGGTGCCTTAGGCTATTCCCTTCATGGTGCCCTTGACGTTGGCGTGTTGTCGGATGATGAGGCCACGACCAACCGGTCAAGGAGATGCACATGAGCAAGTACTTTGTTGGCGCCCTGCTCGTTCTCGGCGCGTGCGGCGACACCACGGATGCGACCACGAGCGACTCGGCCGCGACGACGGACGGCACGACCCCCGCCACGACGGACGGCACGACCTGCGCCGCCGAAGCGACGACCTGCGCCGATTTCTGTACGGACGCGATGGCCACCTGTGTTGGCACCTACGCCGACCAGGCCACCTGTGAGACCGATTGCGCGATGTGGGAAGTGGGCTGCTCCGGCGAGACCGGCGGCAACACGCTCGGCTGCCGCGTGTACCACCTCGGCGCGGCCGCTTCCGACGCGGCGACGCACTGCCCGCACGCCGGCCCGGACGGCGGCGGCGTCTGCATCTGACGCTCTCGAGCGCAGCGAACCAACGGCCGTCCCTCAGGGGCGGCCGTTGCCGTTTCGGGTCGACGAACTTGAACAGGGACCGGTCCAGCCACCCAACAGGGCGGAGCAGCCGCCGCTGGGCGACGCCGTCAGTGGGCGGCTCGGGGGTGCGAAGCTCCCAAATGGGACGCAAGGCGGCCAGCCACTCCAGCACGCCCCTGCGTTCCTCTCGATCGATGAAATGGGCGATCCGTCCGGCAGGTGTGCAGGCTGCCACGCGGGGCTCTATGAGGGCCTATGCGGACGGTCATGTTGTGGTGCTGCGCCCAAACGTGGGCAGCCACCGGCCCCTACGAGCACGCCGTGGCCGATCGCGTCAGCGCGCTGACGCCGCCACGGGGTTCGGCGCCGATCTGTGATCAGATTCCTCAGGCTGGCCTGGCGTCAATGCCCGATGACGGCGTGCTTTGGACGGTCATCGACGCCGGGCGAACGTACGCTCAGGACGTTCTCCTCGACACCATCGCGTACGCAGCACGTGCGACGCATCGCGCCCTGCCAGGACTGGCCCCGCTCGTGGTCGGCGACATGTCCCGGCCGAAGGGAGGACCCTTTCCGCCCCATTCGAGGCACCGCTTCGGACTCGATGCGGACGTTGGGCTTTGGTGGGTCGGCGGCCATCAACCGTGGCCGTGGCGGCCCGTGCCCGTGGACCAGCTCGACCGTGAGGCGACGCTTCGATTTGTTCGCCACTTGGGGGAAAGCGGGCGCATCGAACGCATTCTGTTGGACGCCAGTCTCATCCGAGCGTTGGAGGCCGGTGGGCCGGTGGGCGTGGGTTCGGTGCGGCTTGTCGGAACCGCGGACAGCCCGGGGTTGCTTCAGCCCGCGGCGGGGCACCGCGACCATCTGCACGTGACGGCGAGATGCCTCAGCCCGAATACCGTACCCGCACAGTCTCGATGAGGGTCCGCGCGGCGGCCGCGACCGTCGCGGTGTCGGGGTGGCGCAGAATGGCGTAGCCGTCGCCCTCGTAGCTGTCGGACTTCATCGCGCCGACCTCAGGCAGCTTGGAGTCGACGACGAGGCTGCCGATCGCGCGCTGGGCCTCGTCAAGGCCGTCGACGGCGACGATGCGGCCCCGCCCGGCGCCGCGCAAATAGCAGCAAGCTACGGCGTACTTGCGCTCCCACGGACCGTCGAAGGCGTGGTCGATGACCGCCCGCGCCCACGCCCGGTACATGTCCGTGTCGTGCGCCCACCCCATCAGGCTCACGATCTGGGCTCCCGGCGGTCGCATAGCGATTTCGCCGATGGCGAGTCGTCCGTCGGGGCGCTCGAACCACTCCATGTGCGTAAGCCCCGTGCCCATGCCGAGTCGGGTGACGGCCGCCAACCCCATGGCCCGTGCAGCCTCCCATTGGGGTCCCGAAATGTCGCGGGGAAGAAGGCAAACCCACTGCAGGTGGGGGTTCCTCACAACTTCCAGCGGCCCAGGAAAATAGCGGCTGATACTGACGAATCTCGGAATACCCTCGATGCAGATCGTCTCGAAGCTGTACTCGCTTCCTTGGAGGAATTCCTCTGCCAAGACGGCCCGCGCCTTGCTTGGTTGCGACTCGCGGAGGGCCGCTTCCAGTTGGGTAGGGTCGTCGCAACGGTAGGTCGCTTTGCAGCCCGCACCGGCCGGCGGTTTGAGGATGATGGGAAAGCCGTGTTTGCGTGCAAACCAGCGCGCGTCGTCTGCGCTCTCGAGAAGGCGATGCTCGGCGACAGGCAAGCCGGCGCGCGCCAACGTCGTCTTCATCAGCGCCTTGTCGCGGAAGCGTGCCGTGGTCGCTGGCGTCGGGCCCGGGAGCCCGAAGTGGGCGCGGACGTCGGCGAGGGCGTCCTGCATGTTCTCAAGGATGCCAACGGCCCGGAATATCGTCCCGTGCTGCGCGCTCAGACGCGTCGCTGCGGCGATGAGCTGGCGGCTGTCGAGCGTATCGGCGACGATCGCTGTGTCGGCAAACCAGCGCTGCGCCTCGCCCGTGGGGGGCTGTTGGAAGATGCCGAGCAGGCGCACGCCTTCGAGCTGGGCCAAAGCCCGAGCAAAGCGGCGGGTCGCGGGGAACTGCGCGAAAGGCGCGCAGAAGATGACGTTGCGCACGTTCAGGGAGCGGCGTCCATGACGGTTTCACGGCCGCTGGCCACCGTGCCGGGGCCATCGGCTCCAGGCGCCTGGCCGCCTCCTGCGCTGCCGCCGCCACCGCCCGATGCGCCGCCGCCGCCGCCCGAACCGCCTCCCCCGTTCGCAGAGGGCGGGTTCATGGCGCGAAGGCCCTGGCCCGACCCGTCGATTCCGGCCCGCAAGGCGGCGCCCAACAGGCGGGCCTTGCCCGCCTTGGCGAACGCGTCGGTCGACGCCTTGGCGCGCGGCTTGCTTCCGCCCCCGCTCGACTTGCCCTGCGGATCGTGGCGGGCGTTCGGATCGAGCTTCCGGGCAGGCCGCATCGGAGTGTGCTGGCCCGATACGAGGACGCCCTTTGCGTTCGTGCCGGGCTCTGAGAGGGTCGGTGAGGCCGACCACCACATCGCGCCGACCGCAACGATCAGCAGCCCCAGGACGCCGCCGATGACCTGCTGGCGCCCCAAAGTTCGAGAAGTGGACTGCGACATGGTTGACGCCCCCATGCAAGGTTGAACCCGAAAGGGGCGAATCCGCAAGAAGGGCTCGAACGTGGCCCCGGCTGATCCGAGGGGATGAACGGAGGCCAGATGGCCGATTCCGCAGCCGTCAGTGTGGAAAGCCACCGCGCGACCATCGTTCTGGACCTTGTTGGGCGGCTCATGGCTGAGGCCGACGTCCCTACCCGGCGGGTGCTGCTCCTCGCCCAGTTGAGGGCCAAGTTGGCGGGCACGGGGCCCGTCCTGCTGCTCAGCAGTGACGGTTCTCGGCTTCGGCCGATCGACATGGTGGATGCCTTGCCGGAGGCTCATGGGATTGCGATCGAGCTCGAGGGTCCGCTAGGGGTTCGCCTGAGGTCCGGCATCGAGGTTCACGTCGCGGATCTGCGCGCCGAGCCTGTGCGCAAGCTCGGCGGTCAGACGATCTGGCCCCTTTTGGGACGAGATCGGCGGGTCGTCGCCGCCATTGTGACGGCGAAGGAGCGGGAGGACCCCTACGGCGTGGCGTGGCTCCGTCAGGCGACGCATTTTCTGGGGTTGCTTGTCGACGAGGTCGTGACCTCGGCTCGGGTCCGAGCGGAGTTGTCCGGTCTCGACGAATTGCGGTGCTCCCGAACGGCCGACGGCGTCGCGCGCCGGTTTGCCCAGATCTTGCGCCGCGTCCTCGACGCGAGTCGGGTTCTCGTCTCTGTCCATCAGGCAAAGGACGACCAACTCGTCGTACGAGCGATCGACGCTGCGGAGGGCGACCTCTTGGGTGCGCAGGGCAACGGTGGCGCGCCGATGCGATTTCAGCGCGGAACGGCCGGTCCGGCGGAGGCCTTCGATTCGGGGCGCGTGCGATGGCACTATGCGCCCGAGCGTGGCCTCACGACGCTGCACGCGCCGATTCCAAATGCGGGAGTTGTGACGGTCACGTGGTCTCGGGCCCTGAAGATGTGTCAGGCCGACGTCGAGGAGACCCTTGCGGAGCTTGCCGAGGAAGCGGCACACGCGTTGGGGCGGTCCGTGTTTGACGCGACGTTGATCGACTCTGAAACGGGTTTGCTGACCACCGACGCGTTTCGGAGTGTGGCCGAGGAACATCTTCGTCTGGCCGCGGTGAAGGGCCGAGAACTGGCCTTGGTTGGGGTTTCCTTGCGCTCACTGCCTTCAGCGCCTGCGGACCGGGCGGCCTTCGCGCGCCGTGCAGCTAAGGTGTTCCGTCGAGGGCTGGGTTCGATGGGTGAGCTTGGTGCTGCGTTCGGGTGCGAACGCCTTGCCGTGCTTGTCGACGACCCCACAAAGGAGGCCGTCGCGACCCTCTCACGGCGGTTGGCTGCAGACTTGGAGGCCTTCGGGGGCGAGCCGTTTGCTGTCGACGCGAAGTGCTACGGCGGCGTGGACGGCTTGATGGAGCGCCTGACGTCGCGCAGCAGCGCGGTCGGTAGCCGCCGCTAGGGCATGGGCGGGGCGCGAAAAACAGGTGCCTTAGGGCTGGCCTTTTGGTGGCAGCCTGCTACCGTTTGACGGTGTGGTGGCTGGCGCTTGCGGCACGGGCGGACTGTCCTGCGAATCCGGGGACGGAGTTGGTGGACGCGTCCGACGATTTGCTTGGCGCCTACTCGCGGGTCGATCCTCGCGCATTCGGTGACCACGCCGCTCGTTTCGAGGCGGCATTGCCTTGTCTCGACGCGCTGGTCACGCCGCGAGAAGCGGCCCTCGTCCATCGGCAGCATGCTCTGATCCGCTTCGTACGCGGCCAAGTTGAGCTGGCCGTGGCCAGTCTGGCGGCGGCGAAATCGTTGGACCCGGATTGGTCGCCACCCGAGGCCCTGTTTCCGATGGGTCACCCCATCCGGTCGCTCTACGCGGGTGCCAGCCGGTCGATGGCGACCAGCGAGATTGGTCAACGGGCGACGGGGTGGTTCGTGGACGGGTACCCTTCGACCGTCGCTCCGTTGGAGCGCCCCTTTGTTTTGCAAGCGACCGATGAGGGCGGGGCCGTGGTGTGGAGCGGCTACGTGACCTCGTTCACGGACGTGCCGGATCTGACCCCGCCGCCACCCGGCGTCGACGATCTCGTTCTGTTCGCGGGATTGCGCCCCGTCTTTCATGGCGTGCTCGGGCGGCAGGAGGGGCTCGACGACGCGTTGCTCGACGACGAGGAGGCGCAGGTCGGTGCCGGGCTCGCGCTGGACTTGGAGTGGTGGCCCAACAAGTGGCTCGGTGCTCGGGTGGCGTCGCGTGGGGTGCTTGGCGGCGAAGCCCATACAGGGGGTCCCACGGCGGAAGCGGGCGCCGCGGCGCTGGTGGGGTGGCATCGGCGCACCGCGGACCGCGTGGCGGGCTTCTACGCCCACCTGGGGACCCATGTGGAGACGGTCACGGCGTGGACATTGGGTGAGTCGGACCCGACCTACGTGCTCGCGGGACCAGCGGCGGGCGTCGCCGTCGATTGGCGCGATGCGGACTGGCGAGTCGTAGGGACCGTCGAGGTCCGCACACCTGGGTTGAGCCTGCCCTTGGCTACTACCGTCGAATTCCAGGGGGGACGGCGCGCCACGGAGACTGTCGCCTTGGTAGGGGGGCTCGGTTGGGACCGACGCGCCCTTTCTCTCGTGGCGGGGGACGGTGGGGCGGCGGGGTTGCGACGGGACGACGTCGTCCGCATCGAGGTCGGCGTCGGCATCTGGAGGTGACATGCCGTTGAGGACGATGATTCACGATCCCGACGTGGGGATAGCGTCCCTGGCGCGGTTGCTGGAGGCGATGACGTGGTCGGCGCGCCGCGTCGCCTTGCGCGGGCTTTCCCGTCGCGATCAGCGCCGTCTCTACGAGAAGGCCGCCGCCGCGGCGCCGTTGGCCATCGACGCGTTTGCGCCCCGCGACGCGCCCGTCGTGCACGTCGGGCGGAACACGCTCCCGTTGCCCCCGCCCTTTCGGGACTTCGAGAAGCACTTTGCGCGCCCCCGTGAAGGTGGCGACCGGGCCTATGGCTTCAACGAAGGGACCAGCCGACCCTTGCTGGGGCCCGGCTACTTCGTCGCGCGGCCCATCGATCCGTCCGAGGCTTGGTGGAGCCGTGGCAGCGTCGTGGTCGACTACTACGTGGTTCCCGACACGGCGGTACCTGCTGTCTGGCCCCGCGTCGTCCCCAATACGCGCGGCCTTCAACGCTTCGTGTACCACCATACGCGCGACTTCATGCGCGATGTGGGGGCAGGTGTGACCATTGGCTCCGCCTACAAGGGCGAGACGGCGCTCGATCACTACTTCGTGCTGTTGCGAAGCCCCTGATCAGAGGTCGATCGGGTAGCCGCGCCACGTGCCGTAGGCGCCGTCGACAATCCAGATGCGGCTGTCGGCGTAGGACAGGCTGAAATGCGAGTCGAAGGTCTTGCCTGCGCCCGTCAGGGTCGTGGTGGCCACGCGGGCACCCGTCTCGTCCCACGCGGACAAAGTGCCGTTGTGGTACGTGAAGTAGTAGCCACCGGCCGTCGCGACGCCACGATTCTGCGGGTACACGTTTTCGCCGCCGGCGCCGTAGCCGGCGAAGACCAGCGTACCGACCTTGGCACCCGTGGCGTCCCAACGGGTGAGCGTCCCACTGGTGAAGGCGATGTACTCGGAGCGAGTGTCGTCCCACGCGACGGCCGATTGGGCGTCGGCGATGCCGCCCGCAAGCGTCAGGTGCTTGACGAACATGGCGGGAGCGACGCGCTCCAGGATGTCTGCAGATGCGTAGCCGCGGGCGTAGATGGGACTGACGCCGTCGCCGAGTGTGAAGACGGAACGGAAGTCGATGCTTGGGGCGAACTTGCCAACGAGCGAGCCCGTGGCGTCGTACTCGGCGAGGCGGTCGCCTGCGCTGCTGCCGCCGGAGCAAGTGTAGTAGGACATGCCGTCCCACGCCGTCGTCATCGCGGTGGAACCGGTCTCATCATCAAAGACCTTGTCAGCGCTGTAGGCCGGCGAGCTCAGCGGCGCGCAGTTCTTGTCGAGGCCGTTGCAGTCCTGGTCGATGCCGTCTTCGCAGACTTCTTCCGCGCCGGGGTGGATGGTCAGATCGGTGGGCGCGCAGTCCTCGTCGAGGTACTCGCTCACCCAACCCGGCTCGGGCGGGTCGCAGCTGACGACGCCGTACAGTGGGCCCTCGCCGTAGCCGTCGCTGTCGGTGTCCTCCACCCAGTCGCCGGGCGCGAAGATGAGCGGATCCGTGTCGTCGCAATCGTCGTCATTGTCCACGCGACCCGCAGGAGGCGCGCAAGCGAAAATGGCGCCGCCGGGGATGCCGAAGCCGTCGCCGTCGAGGTCCAAGAACCAATCGGTGGCTGTGGACAGGTCGACCGAGGGGTCGGCGTCGTCCTTGCGGGTGTCACAGTCGTTGTCGACGCCGTCGCAGATTTCCTGCGCGAGCGGATGGATGTCGGGGTTCGTGTCGTCGCAGTCTGTGCGGTCCACGACGTCGTAAGGAGCGGCCGAGAAGCAGGTCTCGATAGGCGAATCGGCCTTGCTGCCGAAGCCGTCTTCGTCGACGTCCGGGTACCAGGTGATCAGGGTGGATTCGTCGAGCGAGTCGTCTTCCTCGTCGATCATCAGGTCGCAGTCTTCGTCGATTCCGGAGCAGACTTCGACGGCGCCCGGATTCACACCGAACTGGCTGTCATCGCAATCGACGCCAGCGGCCTCACTCGCCCAGCTGCCGACCAGCGGCGGCGTACAGCTCGCGGCGCCGTAGGCGATGCCGAAGCCGTAGCCGTCCATGTCCTCGTCCGGCAGCCAGTCGGCTTCGGAAAGAATCAAGGGGTCCAGGTCGTCACAGTCGTCGTCGTTGTCGACGGTATTCGCGGGCGGATTGCACGCGAAGATCGAGACATCTGGGTCTCCAAAGCCGTCGCCGTCGGCGTCCGTGTACCAGTCCGTGGCCGTCGTCAGATCGACGGACGGGTCGCCGTCATCGCGGAGGTTGTCGCAATCGTTGTCGAGGCCGTCGCAAATCTCGTTGGCCGAAGGGTTGATCGCCGCGTTGGCGTCGTCGCAGTCCAGATCGCCAACGGACATGCCCTCGGGCTGCAAGCACTCCCACGTGATCGGCGTGTTGCGGGCACCGAAGCCGTCGGCGTCGTCGTCGGGGTGGTAGGCGGTCAGGGTCGTGGGGTCGAGGCTCAGGTCGGCGAGGTCGGTGAGCCCGTTGCAGTCATCGTCGACGCCGTTGCAAACCTCCTGGGCCAGCGGATTGACGAACGGGTCGTTGTCGTCGCAGTCGTCCCCGCCGTGTGTCTGATTGAGGAAGCCGTCGAGGTCGGTGTCGCAGGCGACGGAGCACTCGGCGTCGTCGCAGTCGATGTCCCCGTCCGCGTCGTCGTCTGCGAAGTTCAGGCAGTCCTCTGGACACTCGACTTCGCAGTTGGTGTCGTCGCAGTCCATCGCGCCGTCGCCGTCGTTGTCGCGTCCGTCCGCGCAGTTCTCGGGGCAGTCGCCGTCGCAATCCGCGTCGTCGCAGTCCATCGCGCCGTCGCCGTCGTTGTCGCGTCCGTCCGCGCACAGCTCGTCGCACGTGTCGAGGTTGCAATCGGTGTCGGAGCAATCGATGGCGCCGTCCCCGTCGTTGTCGCGGTCGTCGCCGCAGTCTTCGGCGCATTCGGGCGTGACGCAGTCCCGGTCGAGGCAATCGACCGTTCCGTCTCCGTCGTTGTCCCGGCCGTCGGTGCAGACCTCGGGGCAGTCGCCGTCGCAGTCGTCGTCATCACAGTCCGCCAAGCCGTCGCGGTCGTCGTCCACGTCGTTGGCACAGATCTCGGGGCAGGCGCATTCGTCGTCGGCGCAGTCGACGTTGCCGTCACCGTCGTCGTCGGCGGCGTTGGAGCAGTTTTCTGGCACCGCGTCGGGGTCGGTCGAGGTGGCGACGTCTCCGCAAGCCATGAGGGTGGCAAAGACCCAGAAAAATGCGCGCATCGGTACCTCGCGCGTCATCGTAGCGCGGGTAGGCGCGGGGTGCCCTCAGGAACGAGCCTTCGGCGCCGATAGAGCACCCGAGGTGAACATGTGGGCAGCAATCTTCGCGCCGCTCGTCGCGGAGGCTAGCGAGACGGAGGGGCGGCCTGCCGTCGAGGCTCTGGCGGATATCCTCGAGGGAAATCAACGGTTCATTGCTGGCAAAATGACCCACCTCGGCGCAACGCCCACAGATCGGGCCGGATTGGCGGCGGGGCAAAGCCCGCACACGATGGTCCTGACTTGCGCCGACAGCCGCGTGGCCCCGGAGATCGTCTTCGACCAAGGTCTCGGCGAGCTGTTTGTCGTGCGTTCTGCTGGCAACAGCGTCGATGAGCACCTCGTCGCAAGCCTCGAGTACGCCGTCGAACACCTGGGCTCCAAGCTGTTGGTCGTTCTCGGCCATACGTCGTGCGGCACCGTCAAGGCCGCGTTGGGGACGCCTTGGGGAACTTCAGCGGGCTCACCCGCTCTCGACGACCTCGTTCACGACCTGCAGCTGTGCATCGGCCCCGTGACGCCGGCCCAAGCGGCCGACCCGACGGTACGCGACGCCGTTTGGGCCAACGTCCGGGGCGTACGTCTCGCGCTGATCAATGAGAGCGAGATTTTGGCGAATGCGGTCGCGTCGGGGAAGCTCGATCTGCGTATCGCCGTCTACGACCTTTCGAACGGTCAGGTGGTGTTCGACCGCGCGCCATCGAGCAGTTCGGCCGTGGCGGTGGCTCCCGTCGGACCCGCTGCGGGCCACGGGTCTGGCCACGGCAGCGGGGGCAAGGACCGCCACGCGACGCCCGCGCCAGCCCCGGCTCCGGCGTCCGATCACGGTGCCCACGGCGACGGTCACTGACGGTCCGGTGTGGATAGCGGCGGCGGGTGTGGTCCGTCCTTGCTCCATGGTTGGCCTGTCGACCCGCCGCGGTCGAGAGGCCGAATCTCGCCCTGATCGTGGTGGACACGCTCCGGGCTGACCACCTTCGGACTTACGGCTACGCCCGCGAGGTCGGCCTCGAGGTCGACGCGTGGGCGAGGGGGGCCGCGGTATTCGAAGATGCGACGTCCCATTCGCCGTGGACCAAGCCAAGCGTCGCCACATTGCTGACGTCGCTCGAACCCAAGGACCACGGCGTGGTGGACTGGGATCGCCGGCTGAATCGGGACTTCGTGACCCTGCAGAGTGCGCTCGGCGCCGCCGGCTACGACACTTTGGCGGTGGTGGCTCACCTTGCCTTCGATCCGGATTCCAACGAGTTCCACCACGGGTGGGACCAGTTCGACGTTTCGGTTTGGAAAGGGGTGGGGAGTCCGCATCTGATCGCGACGTCGGACAAGGTGACGGACCGGGCGCTCGCCGGCGTTGAGCAGAGTCGGGGGCCGTGGTTGTTGATGGCGCACTATTTCGACCCGCACGAGACCTATTTGGAGCGACCGAAGTACCCCTTTGGTGCGCGCGAGGTCGATCTCTACGACGCCGAGGTAGCGGCGACGGACGCGGCGATCGGTCGGCTGCTCGATGGACTGCCGACGAACACCGTGGTGGCGCTCGTCGCCGACCATGGCGAGGAGTTCGGCGAACACGGCGGCCGCGCCCACACGGTGACGTTGTATGACGAGGTACTCCGCGTGCCCTGGATAGTCGCGGGCCCAGGGATTCAGCCGCAGCGTGTTCCAGGCCGGGTCGGCCTCGTGGACCTCGCCCCAACCTTGCTCGAACGCTTGGGGCAGCCGATTCCACCTCCTTTCAAAGGGCGGCCGGTTCCGTTTTCCGACGGGCGCTTTACGGTAGAGCCGCGCCCGGTGTTCAGCGAAACGCAACGGGTCAAGAACCGCAGGTCCGTCGTCGACGGAGACTACAAGGCCATCCTCGACCTCAACACGGGCACGGTCGAACTCTACAATGTGGCCCATGATCCCGGTGAGGCCGCCGACGTCGCGTCTCTCCGCCCCAAGGTCGTCGGGCGCCTGGAAGCGGAACTCAGGGCGCGCGAAACGGACCGGTGGGTTGTGCCGTCAGATGTGCTCGGCGCGGACGAGAAAGAACTGCTGGAAGCGATGGGCTATGCGATGGAGCCGGATCAGAACTCCCAGCAGTAGTTTCGGACGTCGCAGGCAGCGTGGTCTTTGACCCACGCGCTGTAAGAACATCCAACAGCGCCGCAATCGTAGGTAGCGCCCTTCTTGTAGGTATCGGTGTTCGGCAGCGTACAGTAGGTTTCGTCTGCGTAGCCGTCCAGGTAGGCGAGGCTCGTGTCCGCCAGGGGCGTGACAGAGCAGCTGAAGTCGCTTGGAGAGCCTCCAAAGAGCAACGCGCAAGCTTCGACGCAGCTGTAGCTGAGCGGGTCCGACGACCATGAGGGCCCGTCGTAGACGTAGTAGAACCCGACGAGGTGTCCGGGGTAGACCTCGTCGGCGCCGCTGCAGTCCTGGTCGATGCCATCGCCGCACACGTCTTCGGCGTCAGGGCTGATCTCGTCGTCGGCGTCGTCGCAGTCGAGGCCAATCTCGAGGCGCACCCAGCCCAGGCCGGCCGGTTTGGTGCAGGAACTGGTGATGGCTCCGGCCCCGAAACCATCGCCATCGAGGTCGCGGACCCAGTCCGTCAGCCCTAGGATGTCGGGGTCGGAGTCGTCGCAGTCCAGAACGTTGTCCGCGGCGCCCGGCGGGGGCGTGCAGGCCTCGACGAAGAGGGCGGGGTCGCCGTACCCGTCTCCGTCGGAATCGACGCCGAACTCCAGCAGGCTGGTGGGGTCCAAGCTCGGGTCGTCTTCGTCGATCAACGTGTCGCAGTCATCGTCCTCGCCACCTCACACCTCCGTGGCCGCAGGATGGATGGCGTCGTCGGTGTCGTCGCAGTCGTCGCCGTTGTTCGCGGCGCCGGCGACCGGGAGGCAGGACCGGTCGACGATGGCGCCCTTGCCGTAGCCGTCGGCGTCGGCGTCGGCGTACCAGGCCGTCGCCGTCGCCGTCGACGTGTCGAGGGTCGCGTCAAGGTCGTCGCCGAAGGTGTCGGGGTCGTCGCCAAGCGCGCAGCAGCCGAAGAGGCCAAGCCAGACAACGAGCATCCACATGGGCGACTTCGCGGGTCCGAGTCTACTCCCGTTCGGCCCTGATCGCGCGCGCCTCCTCAGAGAACGAAGGGAGGGGCGTCCAGGCGGCGCTCGACCGGGTCGCGTTGGCCCCTTGCGAGCGCGTCCATGGCCAGGTTGGCGAGCTGGTCGGCCAGCTCGTTGCCGGGGTCACCGCTGTGGCCGCGGACCCAGGTGAAACGCACACCTGGTCGCCCCGTCAGCTCGTGCAACGCCATGACGAGGTCGAGGTTGAGGATGGGGCCACCCTTCTTCTTCCACCCGGCGCTCGCCCAGCGGGGCATCCAACTCGTGACCATGTCGACGAGGTAGCGGCTGTCCGAGCGGACCTCGATGGGGTCGGGACGACGAAGCGTCTTGAGGACCTCGATCGCAGCGCTGAGCTCCATCCGGTTGTTGGTCGTCTCGTCGACGGCGGCGGCGCGGCACAAGGTGCGGCCCGTCGGACGGTGGACGAGGACGAAGGCCCAGGCGCCGGGGCCGCCAGGGTTGCCTCGGCAGCCCCCGTCGGTCCAAGCGAGAAGTTCGGGTGTAGGTTCCGGCATGACGGAACGGCCTACTGTGGCCGGTCGCCGACGTCAGCCGGCTGGACGCAGGTGCACCGGGATTCCGATGCGGCCGTTGACTTCGGCGGGCAGCGCCCATCCTCTGACCTGCTGCGTCACACAGGCCGCCACTTCCGGGCCCCCGACGGTGTCGGTCATGGTGTGCACTTCGGCGACCTGACCGGAGACGACGTGCAGGGTCAGGTCCAGCACGCCGGACAACGTCGGCACCGAAGCGAGCGCCGATTCGTAGCATGGCAGCCAGCTTGAGATGTGGGCGGCGACGAATTCGCGCGCGGCCGTGGCGCCTGAGGCCTGCCAGGTGTCCACGGGTCCGGGCACGATTTGGCCGTGGGTGGGCGCTGCGAGCGCGGCAGCGGCGGGGGCCGTGAAACGGGACGCGAGTTCAGCCGCGACTTGCTCGGGCGGCAGGGCTGGCAACGCGGCGGCCGGCGGTGGGGGTGGAGGGTAGTTTCGGACCACCGCCACGCGGACGGGTCCCGTCTGGGGTGGGGCGTCGGCGATGGCCGGTTTGGCGGCGACGGCGGGTGCTGCGACGGGTGCTGCCTTCGGAACTGGCGCCGGAGGGAGGTCCAGGACGGTCTCGCCGAGGTCCTGGGCTGCGACGCGCTGAATTGCGACGGGCGGGGGCGCTGGGTTGGCGGGCGCGCTGGCTGCCTGCGCCGGCAGCGTCGCCTCCGCGGGTGCCCATGGTGCCTCTTGGCGTACGTGGAGCTCCGTGGCGGCCCAGGTTCGAGCTGCGGCGTCGTGGTGGTTCGTGGCGAGCCACGACAATGAGCGTCGAAGCGTCGCGTCGTCGGTATCGCTGAACAACACCTGGGCGACGACCTGGTCGGCCAGGGGCTCCCGGGTGCGCAAGCGTTCGATCTGTGCGCCTCGGTGCAGGCCAGTGCCGAGGCCCAGGGCCGCGCCTCCCGCGAGGGTCACGGCCCAGATGCCCAAGCCCAACCAGACGGGTACGTCCCGCATACAACACCCCCCACTGGCTTGTCGGCCCGACGGTGGGCGAATTCGAGGTGGCGATGTCCGAACGGAGAATGCTGGCGCGTCGGACCCGTCGCCATGCGACGTCCAAGTGCGCCCGATTGCGCTCACTGCGGGGGCATTTTGACGCCGCTCGCTAGGCCGGCGTGGCTTGCTGGGCAGCCGTGGCGCGGCTTCTCACACGGCCGCGTCGAGGACAAGTGGACCGGCGAGTGGTTGGCTCCCGTGGCACTTGCGGACCCCGACACGTTCGACGTGGCCCTGGGTTCAGCGCAGGCGGCCCGCGCTCCGATGCGCGCCATGCCCGCCCATCGGCGGGCCGAGGTGCTGCGGGCGCTGGCCCGCGGCGTCCAAGACCGGCGGGACGACTTCGTGGCCGTCCTCGTCGCGGAGGCGGGGAAAACGTCGAAGGACGCTGGCCTCGAGGTCGGGCGCGCCGTCGACACCTTTCAACTCGCTGGTGACGTGGCGGCCCGCGGCGGCAGCGGCCCCGTGATGGACCTTGGCACGACGCGCAGGGGGGAGGGGAGTTGGGCCTTCATCCGACGCGTCCCCGTCGGCGTGTGCGCGCTCATTTCTCCGTTCAATTTCCCGCTCAACCTCGTGGCTCATAAGGTTGGTCCCGCGATCGCGGCCGGCTGTCCATTCGTGTTGAAACCAGCGTCCACCACGCCGGGCCCGGCGTTGCTGCTTGGGGAATTGCTGGCCAGACTCGACCTGCCCGAGGGTTCGTGGTCGATTCTGCCCGCGTCAAGGGAGGCCGCCGAGCGGCTGGTGGTCGATCCCAAGGTCGCGCTGCTTTCGTTCACGGGCTCTGCCGAAGTCGGATGGGCGATGAAGGCCCGAGCCGGGAACAAACGTGTGTTGCTCGAGTTGGGAGGCAACGCGGCTGTCGTCGTCGATGACACGTGGGATCCCAACGACGCCGCCGAACGCATCGTCGCGGCTGCCTTCGGTCAAGCTGGCCAGAGCTGCATTTCCGTCCAGCGCATCCTCGTTCAGCGGCGGGGGATCGGCGTGCTCCGTGACGCCCTGATCGCTCGAATCGACGCCATGGAGGTCCGCGATCGCTTGGACCCGCAAGCGGCGCTCGCACCGATGATCGCCCAACGGGAGGCGGATCGGGTGCGTATGTGGGTAAGTTCGGCGGTTCGCGCCGGCGCCAGTGCCCACAGTCGGGATCCGGGGGCGGGCCGAATCGTGTGGCCGACGCTGTTGATGGACGTCCCACCGACGGAGCCGCTTTGGTGCGAAGAGGCCTTCGGGCCGGTGGCCTGCCTTGCGCCCTTCGACACGTTCGACGAGGCGCTGTCGCTGGTGAACGACGGCCGCTTCGGGCTCCAAGTGGGATTGCTCAGCCGCGACCTTCCTCGCGCGATGGCCGCGTGGGAACATGCCGACGTGGGGGGTGTGGTGGCCGGCGACGTTCCGACCTGGCGAGCGGACGACATGCCCTACGGGGGCGTCAAGGACAGTGGCTTGGGGCGTGAAGGCCTCGCGGTGGCCGTCGAAGAGATGACCGAGCCGCGGGTGCTCGTGGTTCGGCCGACGACCCAAGCGATCAAGGCGTGAGGTCGGACCCGTCCCGAGGCCACAGCGCGTAGGCCCCGTCAAATTCGGTCCATACGCCCACAATCAGCCCGTAGCTGACCCCCACCTCCGGAAGCGGCGCGAGATCGAGTATCCCCCCTCCGACGGTGACGCTGTCGGACCCGTCAATGACCGTGAAGGTCGTCAGATCTGTCGTGGAGACTTCCACGTTTCCGACGGCGATGAGGACACCCTCCCAGGGCTCAGGGTCGCCGGCGAGGGACGTGACCGAGAGGATCTCTGGGGTTGGAGCGACGTCGTGGCCTGTCACCTCGAGCAGAGGCGCCAGGGCGCCGGCGACGTCCACCTCGGTTTGCCCGTGCCACTCGGCGTGGACCCCTCGGACGGAGAGGATGTCGCCAATCGACACGTCTCCCCAGGTCAGCACCCAGGAGACTCCCAAGTAAACGAAGATGCCTGACCATTCGCGGTCCCCGCGCCCCTGGACCCACACGCCGTCGGAGCCGACCGCTGTGACGATGACCTGGTCGAGGTTCACGCCCTCGCCCACGGGGATGAGCCCGGTCTGGAGGTCGCGAATTTCCTCCGCTCCGCCGATCGGCGAGGCTGCTGCGAGCGGCGAAGCGCTCCATGTGCCGTCCCGAACCATCCAATCGCCCGACCACCAGGTCGTCCTGCCAGCCACGATGGGCTCGAGGCGGCTGGCGACGGCGTCCGTGTACTCCCAGGCCGTCCCCGATCCGTCGACACCGATCTCGCCATAGACGTCGCTGACGGAGCCGTCGGGCGCGACGATTCGGTAGGCGTCATCTCCGTTTCCCGAAATCGCGGCGTCGTAGATCGCCGGCAAATCGTACAACGCGGCGAATTCGTTTTCGGCACCGGTAGCGGCGTAGATGCGCCGTTCTCCGGCCGCCATGGTGCCTTCAAGGGGTACCGAGCTTGGCGTTTCCGCTCCATTCGCGAAACGCTCGAGTGCGAATCCTTCGAGCGCGATCGCCTCTGTACCGGTATTCGTGATCTCGACGTAGTGAATTGCACCTTCGAGGGCGTGATCGACCACCTCGGTGAGCACAATGGAGCCGCCGTCTGTGGCAGGCACCGGTTCGCCGGGGTCGTCGGTCTCCTCGGGCGGTTCCGGCGGCTCGTCCGTCGTGTCGGTGGGCTCCGTGGGCTCATCGGTCGGCGTAGGTTGGGTGGGCTCCCCTGTGTCTGTCGTGGATGGCGTCTCCCCCGGCCAACCCGCGACACCCGTGACATCCACCATGCCTAGGACGGCGGCGCACATCTCGTCCAATGCGGTGTTTCCGTAGACCACATCCGTCGGGGCCTCCACCCCTTCGACTTCCAATTGATCCATGAGCTGTGGGTTGTCCGTGCTGTTGTCGTAGGTGCACTCGAGCCAGATGCGATCCCCGGGCCGGATCAATGGCGCGTCGAAATTGTCGGCATCGTAGTGGTAGTAGGACTGCCACTCGACGTCCCACGGGTCCGTGGCCAGAAGGCACTCCTCCGTAGGTTCTGCGCCGACGGGTTCAGCGTGCTCGACCCACAGGCGGGCACGGACGCCGACGGCATGCATGTGGTTGGCCAACAAATACACAGCGTAGGTTGCGGGGTCCGTCACCAAAAAGCTGAATCGCTCGACGTGTTCGGACTCACCTGCCGGGATCCGGAATTGGAGATCGCCCGTGTCACCGGGTTCGAGGCCGCCGAACGAAGTCGGCGCAAGATCATTGCCGACGCGCTGAAATTTGGGCTCCCGCGCAGGTCGCTCGTCGCGCGTCCGCAGGCGCACACGCGTGGTGTCGGGGTGGGGGTCCTGATTGTAAGCGTGGTAGTGAACCTGTGCGATGACCACCGAACCCACTGGCGCGTAAACGCCGGTATCGGCCGGCAATATCGCGGGAGCCGCGCCGGGGAGGAAGCCGCCAAGATCGATGCCGTTGATGGCACCGTAGCAGTCGTACCAGCCGTCCTCGTTCGCCAAGTCCGCCAGGTCGCCCTCGGGGTCGAGGCGCACTTGGACGTGGTGCACAACGGCGGGGTCGCCGGGCAGCACTTCGGTGGCGTCGATCCATGTGTCGTGGTCGAGGCCGAGCGGCAAGACGAAGCACACGTGGCTGTCGCCAAGGGGGGGCTGGAAGGGCTCTGAGGGGCTCAGTTCCAGGGTCCAGTCGTCGAGCACCGGCACGGGAAGCGGGACGATCAGAGCGGCGGTTGTTGGATCGCCTTCGGGTGCACCCGCGTCGGACCACGCTTGAAGCGTTGCGATTTGTGCGTCGCTCAGGCGCGGATCCCAGGAAAAGGGATGGACCGGCGTGCATTCCGGCAAGTCGGCGGCGCGAAAGGGGGGCATTTGCCTGGATTCCGCCCGGTCGGCAATCAGCCGATGGACCGCAGCGGCGCCCGCGTAGGTGTCGTAGGGCAGTTTGGGCGCAATGCCGTCGGCGTTGTGGCAGGTCGCACAGTGAGCGACGACAATGGGAGCCACGTCCCCATGCCACGTCACGTCGCCACTGGATGGCGAACCTTCCGCGGACGAACCGGGAAGGTCCACCTCTTGCGGCCCGCAGGCGATGGCGAGTGCGAACACCATCGTGCCTCCGTCTCCGCCGTAGCCGGGTATGGGGCCGAGGCCCATCGCCATTCGCGTTCGCTGCTCGTCGCCGACAACCGAGTGCCCACCTGGCGCGTCGAGCGTTGCGACCTTCGGCGGAGCCGTCCGGCGGCCCTACGGCGGGTGGGTGGCCGGCCGACGCGCCAAGGCGTCGACCGGAGGCTCTGCGACGGACCCTTGGGCGAGATCCCACAGGTCGGTCAGGAGGCGCACGCGGCCCATGATGGCGCCGTCGCCTCCGGCGACTTCCCATAGGACGTTGCCATCCAGGGACACTTCGTTGATCAGGCCCAAAGTGGCCCAGGCGGCAAGCACATGTCCTTCAGGTGTGAACCTGGCATCGCCCATACTGACGGTGTACCGGCCGAGGCGGTCCCGTACTTCCCAGGCCACCGAGGCGGTTCGCGCCGTTTCGTCCCAGGTGATCCAGCGTAGGCCGGAGACGGGCGGGTCGAGGTGGTCGCCGTTGTCGAACACCAGCGCCCCGCCCTCCCATAGTTGGGAGAGGTGGCCGTGGCTGAACAGGACGGCCTCGTCCGCAGAGGCCCAGAGGTCTTCTCCACTCGGCCCAGTAAATTCGCCGCCGGCGCCGCCGAGCTGGAAAATGCGGTCCCCGGTCGTTCGGTCGAATGCCATCAGCGTGTCGGTGTACTTGGACAACGTGTAGAGGCGGTCCTGATTGGGCTCCCAAACCAAGCTGTTCGTGTGCGTCCATTCGTGGAGATCCGTCCGGCCGTAGCGGTCGAAGTCCTTCTGCTGGTGTTCGCACCCCAAGACCAGCGGCAGGCCCCCTTGGTCAAACAGGTTCACGAGTTCGGTAGGGTCGAGAATGTCACTGCCCTCCGGTGCGGTGAAGACGCGGTCGGAGGCGACGTCGACCGGGGTCCCGTCGATCCCAGGAATTTCCCGAAAATCCAGGGCGAGCCATCCGAGGTTTCCGTCCCCAAAATCGACGAAATCGTGATGGCCAAGGAGAACACGGGTGTCGGCGACGACGACCCCGTCCCAGTTCACTTGGACGATTCGCCCGAGGTCCTCGTTTTTGTCCCAATCGAAGGTGCCGTAGCGCAGGCCCTGGCCGTCCGGCGTAGGCCGTGCGGTGACGGCGGCATAGCCGGGGTCGAGGCGATGGTACCAGACCGGGCGACCGAGGCCGTCGAGCATGACGACGAACGAGCTTTCGTCGGCGACGATGGTCGCAAGCACGTGTCGGTTGACGACTTCCGATGCAGGATCTGCCGAAACCGTGGGAGCGAACGTGGGGAGGTCCCACGGCGCGGACGGAACGAGGACGTCCACCGAGGGCGACGCGATCACGTCGCCCTCGACCTCCACCATGGGCTGAATCTCCACCTGGGTGCCCGACGGCAGGCCGCGCAGGGGAACCGCATGCTCGGTCCCAACCACTCCCTTGGGGGTCGTCAGGGTCGTTCCCTCTGGCAGCGTGATGACGGCGTACGGAACGCCGGTCGCTTCCGTCGTGAAGTGCAACGTGGCAGCGTTCGGGACCGTGGCGCCCCAGGTCACGGTGGCCACACCTCCACTCGGGGACGGGGTGTCGGGCCCGGCGCAAGCGACGAGGGCGGCAGCGACGGCCGGCGAGAGCACGGGGGACCGGTTCGGCGGGGTCGTCACGCAGCGTCCAGGTCGAGCGGAACCACGCCAGGCAGCTCCGCCTCGGCATCGAGGCCCATGGCCGTCAACAGGCCCGCGGCCAAACCGTCGTAGCGGATGGGGGCCCCCTCGGCGTCGGGCCGACCCTCCGGTCCTACGGCCAAGGAGGCGAGGTCGTCGTCCGTGGCCCCAAAGGCGCGGCCCGCCGCAAATCCTGCCCCGACGAGGAGGGCGGTTGCATGAGGCCAATGGTCCTTTCCACCCACGAGGTTCTGGCGGGGCGCGCGCCCCATTTCGGAAATGGCGACGACGAGGGTGTCCTCGAGGAGGCCGGCGGCTTCGAGGCCGGAGACAAGGAGGTACAGCCCCGCGAAGGTCTCTTCGTGTAGTGCGTCCTGGACGGCGTTGTCGTCGTGCGAGTCCCAATGGAGGCTGGTGTCGAGGAACACGGCTCGGCAGGTGTCAGCCGCAAGCAGGTCGACGGCCAGGCCGGCTTGAGCCGCAAAATCGGGGTGGGCGCCGGGCGTCAGGCTGGCCAGGAGGGACTTGGCCGCCGTCCCGAAACGGAGTCCGCGATCGAGGGCCTCGAAGCGCTGCATCACCTTGATGTGGTTGGCGCCGCCAAGGTCGCGAACGCGGTTGTGGAAATCGACCGTGCGTTGCTGGACGAAGGCCTCGATGGCGTCCGGGTCGGTGGGCGTCCAACTCGGGCGGACGACGCCTGCCGGGGTCGGGAATGGCCGACTGCGGTCCACGAGCGGAATCACCTGGGATTGGGCCCCGATTTGGCCGGTGCTCGCGCCGTGGGTGCCGACGTAGGACAGGCCCGAGAGGTCGACGGACCCCAGGGGGGTGTCGACGCCAAGGGCCGCACCGACGCGGGTCGCGACGTCCGCGTTGCGTGTGTCAGCGGTTCCTGTCAGGACGCGAACGCGGCTCGTGTCGTGGGCGATGGTGCCGGTCCAGATGCCTCGCACGAGGCTGGCGCGGTCGCCGTAGTTGGCGAAGAACTGGCCGACGGAGGGACGACGCACGGGGTTGATGCCAACCGCGTAGTCGCCAACCTGCCAGATACTGTCGACGTCGAGCGGGTCGAGAGGATCGGCGTGGAGCCAGGGGCCGTCCACCCGTTCTCGGTCCTCTTTGGGGTCCAGGGCGAAGCTCGGATCCCACCCGCCGTTGGCAAAAACGTAGACGAGGCGACGAGGACGAAGCGGCGCCGCCTTGGCCGCCACGCCGGCCGCCGCGAGGCCGCCTAGAAGGACGCGGCGGGTCAGGCTCATAGAAACGTCATCCTGGCGTCGCGGAACAGGACCGTGAGCACGGTCTGCCAGGCTTCCTGCACCGAGCCGGTGGCGTCGAACAGCCCCTTCCAGAGGCCCCAGTCCGCAGTGACCTCCGGCCCCCACGGGTCCACGGGCTCGGCCAGGATGCGCTCGTGGAGGGCCGCCAACTGGACGCGAACCGTCGCCTCGTCGACCGTCGTGGGGCCGACGAGGTGGAGCAAGTGGCGTTCCGAGGGGGGAGCCGCCAAATCGACGTACACGGTCGTCGCCGCAGCCTCCTCCGCGAGGCGCTTCAGCGTCAGCTCCTTGAGCGGCGTGGGACCATGTACGGGCGTCAGTCGTGTGACGGCGTCGATTCCTCCGGCCATCGCACGGAAGCCGTAGCGAGCCGACCGTAGCAAATCGACGGGTCCGAAGCAGCGCGTTCCCTCGCCATCCACGATCGGGAACTCGCATTCGGCGAGGTCGCCGATTCCGACCCAGGTGAATCCGACGAGGTCCTCGTAGAGCGTTGCGAGTTGTTCAGGACGAACATCCAGAACGCCGACTGCGCCGGGTCCGCGGAGGCCGAGGAAAGCGTCATCGAGGACGATGGCTTTCGTGAGTGCACGAAAATCGTGGCCGCTGGCAACGAACGCGTCCGTATAGGTGTCGACGAGATCGTCGGCGACGTCCTCGCGTGGCACCTGGTGGTACCAGGCCGCAATTTGTCGTGCCGTGCAGCGCGCAAAGCGAGGGTCGTCTGCGATGGCGCGGCCGACGGCGGCCAGATCGGCCACGGGTGCGCCGAAGTAGGCGGGTGGTGGCAGGCCCCACGTCGCCCAGGCACCTTCATCGGCGGGTGTGTATTGTTCGAGCGGGTAGCAATATTGGGCCGGCGTATAGCTCTGATAGGCTGGCTCTCCGTTCGTGAAATCCCGGCAGGACTCCTGGAAAGCCTTGACGACGCCGAATCGTTTGATCTGGTTTTTGTAGCCCCAAAATACGGCCGCCAAGGGGTCCAGCACCTGATGGCAGGCCACACATGCGGGATCCGTGGTCACCGCTTCCGCCACGGCCTCCTCGTCGACGAGGTCGCTTGTTGGCAACTCCACTTCCGTCGCCGCGAGGTCGTGACACAGGAGGCGATCCGCCACGATGGCGGCGCGTAGACGATGGAAGTTGCTGCCGGCGGATTCGTAGCGGCGCCACAGTTCGGCGTCGGACAGCAGGCCCGCCGAGGGTCGTCCATCGACCCAGGTGGACGTTTGCCAGGTTGGACCCTCCGGGTCGAAGGGCAGGCCGTAGACCTCGGCGTGAACCGCATTGGTCATCACCGTTGGCGTCGTCACGAGCTCCGTATAGGGACGATTTTCGGCGACGACCCAGGCCACCAATTCGAGAGGGGACTCGGACAAGGCGGCGGACATGTCCATCAGGTCGTTGCCGAACAGGGGGCCGACGGCGGGCAGCGGCTCGAGGACATCGCTTCGTAGGGCGTAGATCTCCGCGTGTTGGTCTTTGACGGTGTCGAGGAAGGCCGGGTCCTGCAACCACGTGTCGACGAGCGCCTCCAACGCGCCGGGGTCTTCGGTGATCGTCGTGATCTCGGCCACCGTCGGACGGCGCCCCAACAGCGACACCGCGACGCGGTTGGCCTGATCGACGGGGGGCAGGCGCTCCAAGACGCCCTCGTTGCATGCCAACCACCAGGCGATCACGGGCGGTCGATCCGAACCACCCGACGGGTGGGGACGTCGGGCACGGTCGATTGGGCTCCGTCAGGCCAACGTACGACGATGTCGACCACCGCGGCGTCGCCGAGGCCGAAGTGTTGCCGTGTCGGGCTGTTCGAGGCGAAATTGAGACCCCCGGCCGTCACCCAGTGGGTCTGAACCTCGGTGTCGGCGACGACTTGGATTCGTGCTCCGATGGCGTACACGTTGGGCGTGCCCGGTTGCCGGAGGTCGACGTCGAGCCACGCCGATGTGTCGCAGTTCGAAAGGTAGGCGTAGCTGGGTCCGAGGAGGTCCCGCTTGAAGACGTCGACGAAGCCGTCGGCGTTGAAGTCGGCCAGGCCGAATCCGCGAACCACGCCGCCATCGTCGAAGTCGTGCGTCGCCGCCACGTCGTCGAGGTGGCCGGTGGTGGCGATGTACAGCGCGTCGTGCTCGACGAGCGGATTCGTCCACAGGGGATTGTCGTTGGCGATGAAACCGAAGGCGACCGGTAGGTCGTCGTCGCCGTCGTTGTCGACATCCGTGAATTGGAGTCCCCAAGCCACCTTCTGACCCACGCCTCCATTGGGCGAAAGGCCGACGCTGTCCGCGGTGTCCACCCAAAGAGCGCCCTGGCTCGCCAGCAGCTTGAATTTGTTCCATTCGGACATTGCAAAGTCCGGCAGTCCGTCGCCGTTGAAGTCGGTGATCGCAAGGCCCATGCCGGTCACGATCAGGCCATCCAGCCCCAGTGCGTCGGTATTGCGGGTGAAGGCCCCTCCGTCGTTGGAAAGTACGACGTTGGGGTAGGCCACGCCGAAGTCGTTGACCGACATGAGGTCGAGGTCGGCGTCGTCGTCGAGATCGAAAAAGCCGCCCGCGTAGTCGTAGCCGTCGTGCATGGCGACGGGAAGTCGGTCGGATTGATCCTCGAAGGTGCCGTCGCCCCGATTCACGAGGAGGAAATTGGGGTCAGCGGGCAGGAAATCCGCCGTTTCGACGGTCCCGCTTTCGTCGACGAATCCATAGTTGCCAACGTAGAGGTCAAGGTCGCCGTCGCCGTCCATGTCGCCCCACGACGAGGTCGTGGTGCGGGTCGACCCGCTTGGATTCAGCGTGGCTCCGGTGGCGGGGTCGTAGACGCGGTCGGCGTTGGGGATGGCCGTCGCCGTGACGTCGGTGAATTGGCCGACGCCGTCGTTGGCGAGCAACATCATGGGCCGTTCGAATCGGCCGACGAGGAGGTCGATGTCGCCATCGCCGTCGTAGTCGGCCGACGAACCACCGATGGCGTAGCTGAGCTCGAAGGCGGCAAAGCGGGCCTCGTCCAGCACCAGCGTCCCGCCTTCGTTCGTCCAAGCGAGGAGGCCGGTCTCGGTGGCGCCGACGACGTCGTCGTCTCCATCGCCGTCCATGTCGAAGGTCCAGACGCCGGAACCCCAGATCCAGAGGTCGCCCGGCAAGGTCCCAGGCCAATCCAGCCGCGTAAACCAAGTTCCCCCGTCTCGGGCCGAGGGGTCGGTGCACACCACTTCGCCGGGAATCGTGACGGTGGCGGGGGTGGTCGGTGGAGGGGGGGGAGGCGGCGTTTCGTCCGTGGTTACGTCCGTCGGGCCCGTCATCGCGGTGCCGGGCGACGTTTCCCGGGGGCTACACGCGATGGCCGCCGCGGTCAGCATTGCCAGCGATGGGCGCATCATCTCCCCTGCTGCAGAGCTAGCCCGGCTTTGTCCGTGTGGGGGCCGAATGTGGTGGATGCTGAGCGCGGCATGGGCAGGCCAAGACGTACCGTTGAGCGCGGAGCCCGTCATTCAGATGCTCGCTACTGAGGAGGGTACACCGAGGGGGCTGCCGGCCACGTCGTCGGAGGTCTCCTTGGGCGTTTACCCGGTGGACACCGGGGCTCCCCACGTGTGGCACGGAGCTTTGCGGCACGACGTCGGGTTGGCGCGATTCGGCCGCGGCGCGTGGACGGGGGGCCTCGCTGTGGAGACGGTGGCCGACGACGACAACGACATCTCCTTCCGCCTCGTCCGGCTGTTCTACGACGCGCACCTCGGAGCGGCCTATCGGTGGTCGGAGTCGTCCGTCGGCTGGCTCTCCTGGCGGCACCAATGCAGTCACGGGACGGATGACGTCGCGGGTCGCATCCTCATCCGCTCGGGGCCCGAACTTGGCGTCCGACGTGAGGGCGGCGGCGCCACGCGTTGGAGCGCGATGGGCGTCGTCCAGGGCACGGTCATCGGCCAGAACCGGGACGACGCCTGGCAGCCGCGTGGTCAGGTCGCCGGTTCGGGGACGATCGAGGTTCCCGTTCGGGGTTCGTGGTCCTTCGTTGCGGGAACGGGCCTCGGACTCATGGCGGTCGGCACCGGTTCCGGCGAGCTGTGGACGGCGGGGTCCACTTGGGGGGACGTGCGCGTCGTCCCGCTGCCGAGGCTGGAGGCTGGATTTCGGACGGCGGGACCAACGGGTTGGGCAAAGTTCGGTCTGGCCTACGAACGCATCGAGGACAGCGGCATCGGCGACGCCGCCGACCCCGCCCACCTCGCGCTGCTGCGCATCGACCTCGGAGCGTTCAGCAGCCGCCCCGGCACGTGATTTCCACTTGCAGCGTGCGGTGATGCACGTGGAATACCTCTTCGAGGAGTCGATGGGCTTCGCGCTGGACCGCGTCGGGCGCGGCATCCGGCTCGGTTCGGAGGTGGGCGGAGACCAGCGCATGCCGGCCGTCGAGGGACCACACATGAAGGTCGTGGACGTCCTCTACACCGGGAACGGCGGCGAGCGCCTGTCCGACGTGGACGGGGTCGATGCCAGCTGGGGCGGACTCGAGCAGGATGGTCGCAGTGTCGCGCATGAGCACCCAGGCCGTCCGTAGGACGAGGGCGGCCATCACGGCGCCCACGGCCACGTCCGCCCAGCCGTGTCCGGCCCAGATCAGGATGGCCGCGACCACCGCTGCGACGGAGCCGAGCGCGTCGACGAGGACGTGGGCCAGGGCGGCGCGAAGGTTGACGTCGCCGCGGTCCCCACGGGCGAGCATGGCCGCGCTCCCGAGGTTCAGCGCGAGGCCGATGGCGCCAACGATGGCGACGGCATTCCATGGCGGCGGAGCCGCCGGTTGGGCCATGCGGTGCACGGCCTCGGTGAGGATCGAGCCCGCGATGGCGGCGAGCGCCATGCCGTTGACGAAGGCGCCGAGGACCCGCATACGGACGAGGCCGAAGCTCCAGCGGGCGGACGGCGGTCGCCTCGCGAGGCGGTCGGCGATCACGGCGATCGACAACGCTCCGACGTCGCCAAGTGCGTGGCCGGCGTCCGATAGCAGCGCCAGCGAACCCGTCCACAGGCCGATCGAGGCCTCGACAAAGAAGAACCCGAGGTTCGCGACGAGCACCCAGGTCAGTGCGCCGCCGGCCCCTGGCGCCGGGTGGTGGTGATGGTGCCCGCCGTGGGCGTGATCGTGGGCGTGTGCACCCATGGTCGCGCGTCACCCGGGCGCGGAGGGACGGCAAGGCGGCCACGGCAGGCCGACGGTGCCGAGGACCGCGCGGAAATCGGGGGGAGGGGGCACGTCGAAGGCGAGCGGCGCCTGCGTCCGAGGGTGGAGAAAGCCCAGGTGAGCTGCGTGGAGCATCTGGCGAGGTGCCTGGGGTGGTCGCGCCCGCCATCCGGGGGGCAGGTAGAGCCGCTCCCCCACGAGGGGCCGCCCGACGAGCGCCCAGTGAAGCCGGATTTGGTTGCGCTTGCCGGTCTCGAGCTGAACCTCGACGAGGCTGACACCCCGGCTGCTGCCGATGCGGGTCCAGCGGGCCGACGCGACCTCGCCGCGTTCGCCCTGGCGGGGTGCGCGCTGGATGAGCAGCTTGCGGTCCCACAACATGGGGTCGTCGAATCGGCCGCCGGGACCGACGTCACCGTGGATGAGCGCGCGGTAGATCCGAACGGGCGAGCGGGCGTGAAACTGAGCGCGCAGGCCTTCGAAGGCGGCGGGCGTACGGGCGATGACCACTGCGCCGGTCGTGTCGCGGTCCAGTCGATGGGCAGCCGCGGTGTCCGCGGAGGTGAGGTAGGGGCGGGCAAGGGCCACAAGGCTGCGCTCGGCCTTGCGCTGGGCTTCGCTGGCGGTGTCGGTCAGCAGGCCCGTGGGCTTGTTGAAGACGACGAGGTCGGGATCTTCGTAGATCACCTCGACGCCATGTTCTTGTAGGTCCACGCGCCCTTTGGTCCGAGTCCGTCCGGTGCCTGGCGTGTTCCACCGGAGATCGACGACGGCCCCGACAGGAACGATGATGCCGGCGGCCTCCAGACCGACGGGGGCACCGTCGACCCAGACTTTGCCGCTTTGAAGGACATCGCGGGCGCGTTGGCGGCTGCCGACGCGTTCCGCGACCGACCGATCCAGCCTGAGCGGTGTTTGGACGACCCAGCTGTCGTTCACTTCCGACGACGGCGCAGCGCGACGAGGGCCATGAGGGCGGCAAGGGAGGGGCCTGGGGAGGCCTGGCACCCGCAGCCGTCGGGGTCATCGTCGACGGGTGGCGCCTCCCCGGTGTCGACGGGGGGGGGCGTGCCGGTTGGCGTCGTCGTCGTCGTTGGCGGCGTCGTGGTTGGTGGGGTCGTCGGGCCCGTGGTCGGGGGTGGCGTCGTCGTTGGCGGCGGTGGCGGGGGGGGATCGGCCCCCACCACGGCGACTGCGTCGGGCCCACACGCCGTCAGATCCGAAGGGTCCGTGGCACAGACAAACCAGGTAATCGTGGCTTCGGGAGTCGGGATGAAGGTGGCCCGGAACAAGTCGCCGCCGATGAAGTGGGCGTCGACTTCCTCCGTGATCACGCCGTCCGTCCACGTCAGCCATGCACGGGTAAGGCGCGGGCCGGTGTCCGAGGTCACGCGATCGGAGACGGCGAAGCGGACGGATCGCGCGCCCACGAGGCCGTCGGCCATCGACTCCGTGGCCCGGATGACGGGCGGAAGCGTGTCTTGGACCTGCGTGATCGTGCCCAAGTAGAGGCGGTTGCGGTAGTCGCCGCTTTCGCCCTGGGCGGTCACGACATCGAGGCGACCGTCGCCGTCGAGGTCGCCGAGATCGAGTCCAAGCGTGGTGTCGGTGCCGACCGCAAAGGCTTGCGCGGCCTGCACCATGTTGCCAACGCCCACATTCCACATCAACCGTTCTTCGGTGGCAACGGCAGCGACGATCGCGTCAAAATCGCCGTCGTCGTCCAAGTCGACGCACTGCACCTCGTTGTCGTCGGCGCCGGGTGCGCCATCGACCTGGATGGCGGTGACGTCCGTGAACACGCCGAAACCGTTGTTCGTCAGCAGCTGCTCTTGGAGTTGGGGCGCGCCGTTGTCGAGCCACAGGTCGAGGTCGCCGTCTCCATCGACGTCGCATACGTCGGGACCGGCGGTGTACGGTCCCGGTTGCGGCGGCAGGTTGGCGTCCACGTTGGTGAAAAGGCCGGTACCGTCGTTGAGGAACAGGAGGCTGTCGCCGTTCTGGCTGGCGAGGAGGATGTCGAGGTCCCAGTCGCCATCCACATCGGCCAGGTCGATGTCGACCGGGCCGGTGCCGATGAACGATGTGTCCTGGGGCACGGCGGCCACCAGTTCGGTGAAGTGCCCGGTGCCGTCGTTCGTCCAGATCTCTGCGGTACCGCCCGAACCCGGCGGGAGGTCGCCCCAGTCCGAGAGGACGAGGTCCAGGTCGCCGTCGCCGTCCATGTCGCCCAGGCGAGCCGCCCCAGCGCGACTCGATGCCGCCAGCCGGGTGGGGCCTTCATCGATGAACGTCGCGGTCCCGTCGTTGATGAAGACGTTGTCGGGGTCGTCGCCGTAGGAGTCGGGCGCGATGAGGTCGAGGTCGCCGTCGCTGTCGATGTCCCCGATGGCGACCTGGCGGTGGCGTCCCATGTGGCCCGACAGCGCCGTGTCGCTGACTTCCGCGAATGTGGGACCTGGCTCCGTGAGGTAGATCAACAAGGGCTCGGCCTTGCCGGGGACGAAGTACTCGCCGCCACTCGCGTAGAGGAAATCCAGGTCCCCGTCGCTGTCGAGGTCGGCCATTTGGGCGTAGTGGCTGTAGCAACCCTCGGGATTGCAGGGCTGGTCGCCGAGCAGGTCCGTCACCTCGAGGAAGAACGGGTCAGCGTGAGCGGCCGTCGCGGCCAGGACCGAGATCACCACGTGGTCGTCAACGTCGAGAAGGTGCCGTCTTCGAGGTCCATGGCAGCCGAGCCCGCGTACAGCGTGCAGTTGAAGACGCCCCGCGTGATGGCGCGGGGTTGGGTGCCGTCGGCGAGGGGTTCGCCGTCGTAGTCCTCATGGCTCGTGACCTCGAACCACGCGCCGGACTGGTCGCCGGACGACTTGCTGCAGGTCCATTCCTCGCCCGTGGCATCCCAGTATTTGACGTTGGCGCCGGGGATCTCGTTGTCGTCGTCGTTGCCGTTCTGGATCAGGGTGCCGTAGGGGCTGGTGCCGACGTCGAGGATGTGGAATCGAACGGTGTCGTCGGGCAGGTCGTCGAGGTGGACGATGACTTGGATCTCGAAGCGGGGGAGCACGGGCTCGATGCCGATACCGAAGCTCTGGGCCTCCACGTACTTGTCCTCCCACGCCGACGTGAGCTGGGAGACGGTGGCCTTTTCACCGCCGAACGGGCTGGTGACGGAGATGGGCACATCTTCGATGGTAGCCGTGATCGACCAAGTCTCCCCCGCCGTCGGTCCGGGACCCGTATTCGTGTCCGTCCCGGTCAACAGGTCCGGTCCGCAGGCCAAAAAACGCCACATGGCAACGCCCTCTCGCAGCCAACTAACGTGGCCTTTCCCTTAGCGGATCGGCCGTCTACCTTGCCCAGAGGGGGCATCCATGACGTCTGCGGAGAGCGGTCACGTCGATATGTGGCGTTCCAGCTTGGCCGGGGACCTTGGCGCGTCCGAGGCGGCCGCGGAGGAGGCTCGCTGTAACGAGGCCTTGGACGAGGCCCAGCGGCGACACCTGAACCCGACGGGCGTGCGCAGGTGGGTGCGACGGTTCGAAGCGCTCGTGCTCGGTCGCTTGATCGGCGTTGGCGCCGTCGGGCTGGTCTTGATGGGGGGATGGGGGGTGCTGGATGCGCTGGGGTCCGAGCGGCGGGACGCGTCGGCCCGTTTGAGGGCGCAGGTGGTCGCGCAGCAACGACTCGAGGTGGCGGCCGGGCGTGGGGTGGCGCTGTTGGCCGAGTTGGGTCGCCCGGTCGAGGTCACGGACGTGGGTGGGCTGGCGGCCGCACTGGATCAGGCGTCGGCGGACTTGTCCGTCCCAGGTAAGCGGCGGGACGAGGCGTCGCGTCGCGGTGCGTTTCTGCGCGCGGACGTCATCGCCATTGGAGCGGAAATTCGGGCCGCTTCGCGTGAGGTCGTCAACCGCGACGGCGCCGTGCGCCGCCTTTGGTCGAAGCCATGGACGGCGGCGATGTTGGCGGCCGGGTGGGTGGGGCCTACAGATCCGCCCCGAACATGACGTAGTTGCGCCCTGCGTTGGGCGCCAGCGCCCAGTCTTTGAGGCAGTACGAGAGGACGAGGTCGCGGGAATCGTCGGCGTCGAAGTGGCCAGAGTCGAAGTCGCAGATCCCCTCGGTTTGGGGAAGGACGAGGTCCGCGGATTCGGCGAGGTCGAGGATGCCGCAAGCCGGACCGAAATAGATGTAGGTGGCGACGCTCCCGGCCAGGCCGGCTTCGTCGTGCAAGACCATGTCCGCGAAGCCGTCGTTGGAGAGATCGCCGACGATCCTTGTCCTGTAGTGCGCCTCCCCCGGTTCGTGGTGGATGGCCCGGAAAATCCCCTGGGCATCGGCGAGGCTGTGCTCGCCCGTCGCGGGGTCGGTCAGGAGCCGCGTGACGCTGTTGTAGCGTGCGTCGCCGGGAGGTGGACGGAACGAGTGGACGAGCAGGTCGTTTGTTCCGTCGCCCGTGGTGTCGCCGGCGGAGGAGAGGCCAAGCGCGGTGGCGCCCTCGATGGACGTCGTCCACGCCGCGCGGCGGAAATCATCGAGGTGGAAGTCCTCTCTCGGTAGGGGACTCTCAAACATCCTGAGGCCTTCGAAGGGCCCGTTGGGTTCCAGTTGAGTCGTCAGGATTCCCCAGCGCGCTACGTCGTCCACGCCATCGCTGGTGAAGTCGTAGGCGGTCACGGCGGTGACCCCCAGATCGATGCCGTGCCCGAGGGTCTTGGGCGGTTGAACGTTCCATCCCTGGTCCGCGAAGGCCGTCAGGTCGTACAGGGCGAGCGCCAGGTCGGGCGTGACGAGGGTCACGGTGCCTCCTCCCCAGATGTTGCCAAGACCGAATTGGGTGTCATCGGACCACCCCGACAATCCGTCGACCGGGGGCCCCGTCGGCGTGGGGCCTGCCAAGAAATGAAAGGCCCGGCCGCTCGTGAGCAGTTCCGGGCTGCCATCGAAGTCGATGTCCATGGCCGCGAGGGGTGGGTCCGAGCTTTCGAAGCTGGCCAGGGAGGCCGAGCTGGCAGCGCGCTCCACGAGTTGCGCGCCGGTATGGAAATGCAGCTGGTGTTCGGTGAATCCGGACCCCCATTCGGCCGCGGCCACCTCGTCCAGGCCGTCTCCGTCGATGTCGGGAACCACGGTCAGGCTGGTCCCGTAGCGCCCGCCGACGCGATCTCCCTGAATCCCGGGCCAATGTGCATCCAAATAAATGGCGGGCAAATAGCCGTGCGTGAGGGGAGGATCTGGCGCGGCGCCGTCACCGTGTGCGTCGCATTCAGCAATGGACGGCCCATCGCCCCCTGTTTCGTTCGTGCGTTCCGGCGGGCGAAAACACGAGACACCCGACCAGAAGACGGGCAGCGGGGGTCCCAGCAGCAAGGTTCTGCGCCCTGGATGTCGGGGGATGTTCATCAAAGGTCGGCACCGTAGAGGATGTAGGTTCTCCCCGCGGCCGCTGCGTATTCGGTAGTCTCGATGCCGCGGCCGATGAGGAGGTCGGCGAGATCGTCGTGATCGAAGTCGCCGGGCTCGATCTGGGTGAAGACGTCGGACGTGTCGACGAGGGCGAGGTCGGCGTCGACGTCGACGTCGAGGACACCGCAGGCGGGCCCGAAGAAGAAGTTGAGGGATTCCGGGCGGCCGTAGTATTCGCTGGTTCGAACCGTGAGCTCGTCGAAACCGTCGCCGTCCATGTCCCCGAGGATTCGGCCATCCATCTCGACCGTGAGGGCGTCTGGGGTGTCGATGACAAAGGTGGTCTGGGCTTCGTCGAAGGTGTGTGCGCCGGTGCCCGGGTCTGTGAGCATCCAGATGTGGGCCGGTTTGGTTTGCACACTTCCTGCTCGTCCGGTGATGAGGTCGTCGAAGCCGTCACCGGAAGTGTCGCCGCCGGATGACGTGCCGATTGGGTAGCCCCATGGCGAGATCGCGGTCCAGGTGGCAAAGGTGTAGTCGAGCATGTAGAACACGGTGTCCCTGGGGAAGGGACCGGCGAAGAACTGGGCTGTCAGTGCGACATCGTCGATGCCATCTCCGGTGACGTCGTAGACCTCGGCGGTGCCTGGGGGACCTTCGGCGTAGATCGTCGCCAATTGCTCCCCCGGCGGGGGGATGTCGGCGGGATTGAGGTCCGTGAATTGGTTGTATTCGACGAAGACCAACGACCCTTCGCCGAACACGTTGCCGATGCCGAAGCGGTCGTGGTCCAAATCTCCACCCGCCATTGCGATGTCCGGCTCGACGTTCGGGCCCTCGACGAGGCCGCGCCCGAGGACGATGTCGTAGAATCCGCCGTTGTCGATCAGGAGGTCGATCTTGCCGTCCATGAAGACATCAGCGGCGCCCGAGGCAGCGGTCCCGAAAGGCGCCTCCCAGGTGATGGACCCGTCGAGGGAGGACGCCTGCCCGGCGAGCTGGGCGCCGGTGTGGACCATGAGCAGGAAGGGCAAGTCGTCCATGCCGATGTCGTGGGACGCGACCTCGTCGATGCCGTCGCCGTCCATGTCGGGGATGACGGCGTTGATGTCGCCATAACGCCCCGCATACCGGGCCCCGATGATGCCGGGCATGTCGTCGTGGAGTTCCAAGGCGGGGACACCTGCGAAGGTGACGCTTTCGCGCGGATTGGGCGCGCGGCCTTCGGGGTAGGCGTCACAGGGCAGCGGCCCCTCCCAAACGGGGACGGTCTCCCCCATTGGCAGGTCGATGGCCGTGTCTGCAGCCGGCATGTCGTGGGTCTCCCGACACGCCGCCACCACAAAGAGTAAGGGAATCATGGGGCCCAAGGCCGGACGTCGAAGGGGGTGATGCCAAGGTAACGGTCCGGATCTCGCAAGAAATCCAGGACGAGGCGCGCGCCGCGGAATCGCTAGGCTTCTTCGTCGTCGCTGGCCATGCCCGGAAAGGCGTGGGCGTCGCCAAGGTCCTTGACGACGGCTTCCTCCGTTGCCCCCTTGGGGACAGTCACCGTGAGATCCTTGGCTTGGACGGCATGGGCGCGACCTGCAGTATGGGCGCTACCACACGCCGTCACAACCTGCGAGGCAGATGCTCGTGTCGAGTTCCCACACGGTGCCGGTTTCATAGTCGAGATCGTGGCGCGCGAGGCCGACGCCCTCGGCAAAGTACCATTCGCCCGCCATCGCGAGGCCGCCGCCGCTGGAGTTCTCCGCCCGCAAATGTACACAGGTGATGCCGCCGCCGAGGGAGCTCACTTCGCCGCAGTCCATCGTGGCCACCAAGCTGGTGGTCCACGTGTCGCCGTTGACGATCTCCAGGATCTCGTCGCCTACGGCCATGTTCGGGGCAGCCAATTGCAATGGCGGGTCGTAGGTCTCGCTGAACGACCCGGCCTGCCAGTGATGGACCAGCAGGCCGCCCTCTTCGGTGTTGGAGATGTCGTAGGAGCGTATCCGCTCGCTGCCGACGCAAATCACGGTGTCGTCGATGCAGTCGGTGTCGAAGTCCAGCGTGTAGACGCCGTCGGCTGGAATGGTGTCGGTGGCCCTGTTGGACCCGATGAGGAGGTAAGGGACGGCACCGTCCACAGCGGCGTAGTTCCAGCGTCGAATGCCGTCCAAAGGCGCGAAATCGCGGTGCCAGACTGGAACACCCGCGACGTCGGTCGTTGGATCCGGGTTCGGACCGTCCTCGGTGCCCGTGGTGGCCAGGAAGCCACGGCAACCCATCCACAGCGCAACCATCATCGGTCCTCCCAGAGTTCTCTATCCGCCGCCGATGTCCGCCAGCACCTTCTTGACGTGACGGGCAAACGGCAGGAGTTCAACGGGCTTCTGGTGGTGCCCGATGACGTTGGGAAGCGCCTTGATATCGTGGAGGCGGTCCGGGTCGACGCCGGACAGGATGACCACGGGCAGGTGCGTGCTGGCGGGGTTGGCGGCCCAAAGGCGGAGCAGGCGCGCACCATCCAGGCCTGGCAACATGATGTCGCAGATGGCGAGGTCGAACGGGTCGCCCGTCGTGGCCGCTTCGAACGCGTCGCGGCCGTTGTCGACGTGGTGTGTTTCGACATCGGGCAACACCCTGGCCAGCGCAACCCGAAGGAGCTGAGCGATGTCGGGGTCGTCTTCGACCAATAGGATGCGCCGGCGCGCACTGCGCGGGCGTTGGGCGTCCACCTGACCTCCGGGTGCCGGTGCTATCGCATGGCGGGGGGAGGGGTGACCCCGGGGCGCGACTCTGCCGCGGCCCCGGGGTGAATGGGTCCCCCCCCATCCACGGGGATTGTAGCGCAAGGCGTCGCGAATGGCAGCGCCAAGATGCAAAAAATCCATGTTCGCCCTACTCGGCGACGACGACGGACCCGGGTTGGGGAGGCAGGAGCAGGTAACCGTCGAGGTCTTCGGCGAGGATCCCGTCGATCTGGTCGAGCGGGGTTCCCGGTTCGAGGTCGGGCAAGGGAGCGAGATCGGCCCCCAGGCGCAAACCGGCGCCGTCGGCTGTCACGATGGAGGGTCCGACGTCCATACGAACGCCCTGAGTGCGCACCCAGACGCCCTCCCAGGGCTCGGGGTCGAGGAGCAGGTCGTCGAGCAACACGTCGATGGGCTCCACCGTTGTGGTGCCCCCGAGGGAGGTGAGCGATCCGCCAAGCGCGAGGATCACGTCGATCTCGGTCTGGCCGCTCCACTCCTCGGAAATGCCAACGGCCGAGACGATCTCGCCGAGCGAAAAGGCCGAAGTGTCATGGCCCCAACTGCCGCCCGTCCACAGGAAGAGCCCAGCCTGAGATTGTGGCGGAAGGGACGTCACGTAGAGACCGTCCTCTGCGATGCCGGTGATGACGACGTCGGACAGGACCACCCAGGACGACGTAGGTGCCAGGCCGGACTGGATGGCGACGATCGTGTCGATGGGGACCGCAGTGGCGTCGTCCACGCTCCATTCGCCGGGTGTCGAGGTCGCCGAGCCTGGCACGATCTGCCAGTGAGACGGGTTCCAGACGGCGTCGGCGGCCTCGGAGAGGCGGCGATGCGCAACGGCGTCGTGGTGGTCCCAGGTCGTGCCGGCCCCGTCTTCGCCGGGGACGCCAAAGGTGTCGACCACCTGCCCATTCCAGGCGAGGACGATCGCATCGTTGCCGTCACTGGCGACGGCGCTGCACTCCAGCTCTGGCAACTCGCCCATGATCGCCTCGAAATCGTGGCTGGAGCCAAGCGCGGCGACCCGTGCGCTCTTGCCGGCGCCAAGGACGAACGGCTGTGGAGAGCACACCTCGGGCAACGCGGCTCCGTTGGGGTACCGCCACAACTCGAAGGTCGCGAGTTGGACGGGGCCGGCCGAGGTGTTGGTGAGTTCGACCATCTTCACGGTGCCCACCTCCCGGTGGTCAAGCACCTCGGAGATGACGACAGAAGGCGCCACTTCGGGTTCGGCTTCGGTGATGATGGGAGGCGCATGGGGCCAGCCATCGACTGTGGTCACGGTGGCGACGGACCACGTGACGCTGCAGCTCTCGGCCGGGAGGTGGTCGCCGGCGAGAAGGTCGACAGGCGGCGCCAACCCCTCTTGAGCCAACATCGCGACGAAATCCTCGTTGGCGTCGGACGCATCGTAGGTGCAACGCAACGAAATCTCGTCGCCTTCGTGGAGGACTGGCGCCAGCCCCGGCGCGAATGGCCACGTGTACGCCCGGGCGGATGCCACCGACCAATCGGGCACCGCGAAGAGGCACGATTCGGGGGCCTCCCCGTCGACCGGACTGCGCCGCGTGACGCAAAGCTCCAGGCTGCGTCCAGCGGCCCCCATCCGCGGCTCGATGCGGACGATGGCGACGTCGCCCGGCCAGGGACTCAAACCCGTGAGGCGCTCTTCGTGGTCCGTCGCACCACCCGGGATCAGGAAGGTCGACAGGCCGTCTGAGCCGGCGTCTGAGACGAGGTCTCCGGCGTCTGTCCCCGTGACCCCGGACTCGAGTTCGACGGCCGGCGGCGTCGTTCGCCAGCGAAGCTGGAGGATGGGGGCGTCCAAATGCACGTCGTCGTCGAGGACCCGGTGGTGGACCTGGACGACGACTTCGGCCTTGTCGGTGAGCGCGTAGGCGGTTCCAAGGTCGGCCAGCAGGATGCTGGAGCCCGCGTGCCAACTGACCAACGGCATGCCGCGCTGAGGGCCGTCGCACTCATACCAGCCATCGTCGTTGGGCGTCTTTGGAGCGCCCAACTCGTCGAGCCAGGCGACGATGCGCGTCACGGCGAGAGGGTCGGTTGGCGCGACCGCCGCGGCGTCGATCCACACGGTGTCCGCGATTCCGGGGTCGTAGGCGAAGCAGCGAGACACGCCGGGCTCCACTTCTGACGGCGTCTCGTCGAGGGTCCGTGTCCACGCTGGCGGCGTCTCGGTCCAGGGCGGAAGCAGGATTCCGGCGTGGTCGGTGGTGCCTTCGGGCGTGCCTGCGGCGATCCAGTCCGCAACGGTGGCGATCTCAGATTCAGTGAGCCCGTCTTCGCGGCGCGGGGCGGCCGGCATCGCGCACGCGGGTGTGTCCGCCGCAAGAAACGGGGGCATCGTGGAGCTGGCGAATGCGTCGGCAAACGCAGGCAGGTCGGCGACGACGTCGGTGTAGCGGTCGTAGGGGCGGTCGGCCTGGCTCCCACCTGGTCCGTGGCAGCCAACGCATCGGTAGGCCACGAGGGGGCGGACGGTGCGGTGCCACGTCAGGAGGTCGCGGTCTGCGGACGTGTCGGTAACGGAGAGGTCAGGGGGTGAGACCGTGGGATCCGGACCCCCACATCCCAGTACCGCCAACAGCGCGGAAGGCCCCATGCCGCGGCCCTAACGCAGCGGCGGACCCGTCAGATGCGGGCGCTGATGTGGTGGGCGAGTTGTCGCCGCCACCAGGTCCAATCGTGAGCGACGTCGTAGCCCCAAATGTCGAGGACATGCGGGATCCCGCGTTCCTGGAACAGGGCCCCAAGCGCCAAGGTCTCCTCGATGCACCCTTCCTCGTATTTCCCACGACCGCAGACGAGGTGAAGCTGGGTCTGTGAACGCACGCGTTCGAGCGCCGCCCCTTCGAGTTGGGACACGTACGCGAGCGGGCAGTTGAAGTACACGTCCAGGCTGCGGTGGCCTTCGACGAAATGGGTGATGTCATAGCGGCCCGACATGCACAACGCCCAATTCGCGATGTCGGGGTGCTTGAGAGCGAGGTTGGCGGCGTATGTGGCGCCAAGCGAGCACCCCGCGGTCATCACGCGCGCCTTCGGGTCGCGCAGGTCCTGACGGATGCGCGGGACGAGGTTTTGGACGATGAACCGTTCATAGGCTGCGTGTTTGGCGAGACGGACGTCTGGCGGTTCGTCCTTGCGGGTCCAGGCCTCTGCGACGTTGGACTCCGGGCACCAGACCTTGAGGCGTCCCTGCTCGATCCATGGGGAAAGGACGTCGATCATCCCTTGCTGTTGCCATTCGTGGGCAAAACCGGCCGCACTGGGGAACACGAGCAAAGCGGGACCGAAGTGGCCGTAGCGCCAGACATGGACGTCGCGGCCCAACTCCGGGCTCGGGATCCGCTCGTGGACGCCTGTCATACTCTCTCCCTTGGCCGCAACATCCACAGGATCGCGCCGTTCATCGCGTCGGTCACGCCCTCGGCCGTCGACAGGCCCCCTGACCACCCGACGAGGCGGGCAAACCAGATGTCCTGCAAGAGGCTCGCGACTTGGCCGCGCTCGGCCGCGGACCCCGGCCAGGTGCCGAGCCAGGTGACGATGGCCGCCGTGGTACGGCCGTGGAAGCGGGCCACGCGACCGGTATTCTCGGGGACCCCGCTTGCGACAGCGCGAAGGAGGGCGCGAGCGAGCGCCGGCCGCTGCAAGAGCGCCTCGGTCATCCAGCCGAAGGCGGTGCTCAGGCGCGCCACAGGGTCGGGGTTCGGCCCGCAAACGACGTCGAGCTGGCCATCCAACGTCGCGGTCAGGTGATCGAGGGCGCCGACAAGGATGTCCTCCTTCGTCGGAAACCTTCGGTAAACGGTTCCGAGCGCGACTTCCGCCAGGCGCGCGACGTCGCGCAGCCGCACAGCGTCGAAGCCGTCGCGCTCAGCCAAAGCCAGGGCGGCCTCGATGATGCGTCGCGTGCGGTCGTCCATCGTGTTCTCGGCTTAGCCGGTGGTGGGAGTTGGGCCAAACGACGCGACGTCGGGCATGGTTGCGTCCAGCGAAGGCTTGCACTACTCTCCCGGTGGCGGCGTCGATCGCGGGGAGGGAGGATGCCGAGGATCTGGACCGGCGTGACGGCGCTCCTGATGGGGTGTGGCGAGGACCCCGCCACGCCAAGCGAGGACCCCATCGAGTCAGGGCCCTACGTGGTGCTCGACCCCGTCGGCCACCTCAACCGGGCCGCCATCACCCTCGTGAACCGTCGACCGACCGAAGCCGAGCTCGACGCCGTGGTGGCCGACCCCGCGTCGATCGATACCATCGTCGAGTCCTACATCCGCGATCCCCGTTTTCTGGACACGGTGGGCGACTTGACGGCGGAGATGTTCCTGTTCCGCTACGATACGTTCCTGGTTCTTCCCGCGTTGGGTGAGTTGACGGGGTACGACCAGCAAACCATCTATCAGTCCTTCGTCGACGAACCCATCATGTTGGTTCGGCATATTGTGGACCACGACCTTCCCTATTCGGAGATCGTCACCGCCCAATATATGCTGACCAACGAAGTCGTCGCCAAAATGTACGGCCTTGAATTCGACCCTGCAGGGGAGCCCTGGCAGATTTCGGCCTGGTCCGACGACAGGCCCAAAGCGGGTATTCTCTCGTCTGCTCAAATGTGGCGTCGCTGGGAGTCGGACGGATCCAACTTCCATCGCGGCCGCGCCAACATCGTTTCGAGCCGGTTGCTGTGCGAGGACTTTGACTCGCGCGACGTGTACGTCCCCGGCGGCATCGACATTGCTGACGAATTCGAAGTCGCCAACGCCGTCATGGTGGAGCCTTCGTGCGTGGCCTGCCATCAATCCCTCGATGGTTTGGCGGCCTATTTTTGGGGCTACAAGCAGCTGATTCACCGAAACGCAGTTGGCGACGCCATCAATTCGGGCTGCGAATGGGATTGGAGTGCTGGTCAGGTGCCAGAGTACGGCCCCAACAACATGCCCGAGCACTTTTGCTACCCGCTCAAGCAATACGTCGTGGACGAAGAGGCGGGTTGGGAGCGCTGGGCGCTCCGTCCTCCGAGCTTCTACGGCGTTCCGGCCGAGGACATGCAGGAGGTGGGCGAGTTGATCTCCGGCGACCCTCGCTTCTCCTCCTGCATTCCGCGCCAGGTGTTTGCTTATTTCAACCAGGTCGACGTCATGGACGTGCCGTCGGCGGACACGGTTTCGCTGCAGGCGACCTTCGAGACGTCGAATTTCAACTTCCGTGAGGTCGCCAAGGCGGTCGTCCTGTCCGACGCTTTCCGAGCGATTGGACCGGCGGTGGCCGAAGCGGATGACGGCGTTGGAGGGTTGCGCTCCATGCGACCCGAACAATTGGGCGACCTCGTAGAGGACCTGACGGGCTACCGTTGGAAGGCCAACACCGACTTGCCGGTCGTCGAGGGCACGCGTGCGCCGTTCGCAAAGTGCGCGGACAAGGATCTGAAGTACGGACCGGAGTGCTGGGGCGACGTCGATTTGCTCGAAAACGACCTGTTTGGCCTGCGCAGCATGATGGGGGGCACGGACCACCTCAACATCACGCATCCGACGCACACGATGACGCCGACCAAGGCCCTGGCCGTTGAGCGACTGGTCGAGGATGCCGCCGGCTACGCCATCGACACGGACTTCGCAGTTGCGAACGCGGCGTCCCGCAGGCTGATGCGCATCACGGGTCCAACCGACGTCGACGAAGCGATCGTTCGTGACCAATTGGCCTACCTCCACAAGCGGGTGCTTGGGGTACCGACGGCGTCAGATGACCCGGATGTCGACCGCTCGTACGAATTGTTTGAGCTCGCGCTGGCCACACGTGGCGGCGACGTTGCCGCGGCGTGGAAAGTGACGTTGAGCGTCCTGCTCCAAGACCCTCGCATGATGTACTTCTGAGGATGGCGAACATGAAGCTCCATCGCCGAGCCCTTCTCAGTTCTGCGGGCACGCTCGCGGTCGGCGGCGCCTTGGGTTGGCCACGGTTGGCCCGCGCCTTCGACGGCGTGTGCGCGGGCAGCCTGTCCTCCGAGGGCGAGGACGATTCGGGCAAGAACCAGCCCGCCTGCGATCCGGTGGTTCCAACCTTCGCCAAGTCGCCGAAATACCTCGTCGTCTGCATTGCGAAGGGGGGTTGGGATACGACGTTCTCGTTCGACCCCAAGACGGGAAATCCCTATCACGACGGACCTGAGGTGGATTCGAATCCGCTGGACCCCACGGACGTGGAGCGTACGGTAGGATTCGGGAGAGAGGCCAACGACGAAACGTTGGCGTCCCCTGGCCCCGGGATGATTCTCAAGACGAATCTGAAGCGGAATTCCGTGGAGCAGTTCTTCAGCCGATGGTGGCCCGCGACGGCGGTCGTCAATGGTCAGTGGACGGGCAGCATCGTCCATCAGCCGTGCCGAATCCGGCTCCTCACGGGAACGACCGACTCATTCAATCCCGACTTCGCGACGATTTTCGGATTTGAGCAGGGGACAGGGCTGCCGCTCGGGTCTGTGGACTTCTCGGGCCTCTCCTACAGTGGCCAGCTCGCAGCGTCGACGGGACGAATCGGCTTCAATGCCCAGCTCAAGACATTGCTCGACCCCACGACGCTCTACCCGGAGCCGACCAGTGCCGCGGGTTCCTATGTGCTCCCGCTGTTCCGTCGCGACCCAGAACCCATCGTCGACAGCGAGGAGGACGTCCTCATTCGTCGCATCATCGAAGACCGCGTCTCCCAGATGCGGGCCTCGGTGGGCAATCACCTACGCAACGGCCAGCGCCTCGACGACATGCTTCAGGCGCTGGAGCGCCGCCGCCTCCTCTACGAGAGCGGCAGCAACATCGTCGCCGACCTGATCCTTGGCGAAGAGCCCGACATGGCCTTGCAGGCCTGCGTCGGTGTGGACTTGCTCCAGAAGGGCCTGTGCCGCGCCGTCACGATGCAGCATTTCGATTCCTGGGACACGCACAAGGGCAACGTGCTGCAGCACGAGCGCTACGAGTCCTTCTTCGACGTGCTCGACCTGTTGATGTGCCAACTCGAAGCCACGGGCCTGCTGGCCGACACCATGGTCGTGGTGTGCAGCGAGATGGGTCGCACGCCCCGCCTGAATGTGGGGGGTGGCAAGGACCATTGGGCGCACACGACCCAGTTGCTGATTGGCGCGGGCGTCAAGGGCGGCTTTACCTACGGCGCCACCTCTGACGGGATGGAGAGCCTTCCCGTGGACCTGGCGACCGGCATGTTGCTTGACACCGCCGATGGCGGAGAGTTGAACAAATACGACAACTTCGTCTCGGGGCTCTTGTCCATGATGAACATCGAACCGGCGAAGTGGCTGCCTTTGGCCTTTCCGTTCGTCGGCGCCAAAGCGTGACACCCTCCCTGTTGCTGATCGCCCTGTCGGGTTGCGATGCGGTGAGCTGGCTTCCTCATGGGGACCCGCCTGAACCGACGGACACCACGGACGTCGTGTTTACGGGTGAGTGTCCTCCGGACAGCACGTTGGACTATGCCAATACGGGGGAGGGGTTTATTCGCACGTGGTGCTTGTCGTGTCACTCGGCGACCGTTGCGGTGGGGTCCCGGCAAGGCGCGCCAGAGGGCGTGGACTTCGACAGCTACGACGACGTGGTGAATTGGCTTGGCCGTATCGAGGCCCGCGCTACGGGCGCAAGCGCCACGATGCCACCCGCGGGCGGCGTGTTCGAGGAGGATTCGGTCCTCTTCGAGGAGTGGATTGCTTGCGGAGCCCCAGGGGAGGCGGCGGCGCCTGCCGCCTGCGACGCGCCGATATTCGTCAATCCGACGGGCGCCGTCGAAATTCGTTCGCAGGCTGACGCTGATGCCTTCTGCCTGGAGGGCAACGCCATTCAGGGCGACCTTCACGTCTTTGGCGGCGAGATCACGCTGGATTGCCTCTGCGAAGTGACGGGAGACCTCTGGGTCGTGCCGAGCAACTACGACGAGGACAACGAAACGCTCGACCCGACCGCCACCGGCGTGTCGCAGCCGATCTCCCTGGTTGCACCGCTGCTCAGTCGCGTGGGCGGCGACGTCCTCGTTCTGTGGAACGACAACTTCAGTTCGATTTCCGCTCCCGAACTTGCGTCCGTGGACGGGGCCCTGACGGTTCGCGACAACCCGCTGATGGGCGAACTGGACCTCTCCGCCCTGACGACGGTCGGCGGCGACCTGACCTTTGAAGATCTGCCTGGGCTGACCGCCGTGCCCCTCGCGGAGCTCGATACGGTGTCGGGCGACCTCATCGTTGCCCGTCTGATGGCGCTGTCCGAATTGGACGTGATTCGTCTGCGAACCGTCGGCGGCGACTTGGAATTCTCGGACTTGCCGTCGGTTTCCGACATCGAGAGCACCGAAACCGTGGAGGAAGTGCACGGGACGCTGACGATCGCTCGCCTCGACGGCGTGGCGGAAATGGGCGACGCCTTTTTCCGTCTGGTCAGGGTAGACGGTGTGGTCACGGTCGAGGAGAACGCGTCGCTCACGTTGCTCGACGGCTTCACCCTGCTTCCCGTGGCGACGAACGACATCATCGTCCGAAACAACCCGGTCCTGACCAGCATGCGGGGATTCGACGTGATGACGCTCGCCCAGGGCGACATCCGTCTGGAAGGAAACTCCGACTTCAAACACGTCACGGGCTTTGTGAACCTTGTTGAAATCGAGGGGCAACTCGCCATCGAGGACAATCGAGGCCAGGAAGACATGCAGGGGTTCGCGGCGCTGACGACCATCGGCGGCGACCTCATCTTCGAAGGCAACAGCGGAATTGCGGTCTTGGCCGAATTCGGGGCCTTGGAGACGCTTGGCGGCGACCTTGTTGTTGCAGACAACGGCCAGTTGGCCGTGATGGACGCCTTTCCATTCTTGGCCGAGGTCGAGGGCAACGTCCTCATCCAGGACAATGCGGACCTGGTGACGGTCGCTCGATTCACCAACCTCTTTCGCGTGGGGGGCAGTTGGAGCGTCAACGGGAATCTGGGTCTTGAGGACATCGGAGGATTCGGTGCCCTCACGGCGGTCGAAGGGAATTGCCGCCTTTACGGCAACGCCCAGCTCACGACGATTCCGGGACTCGGCAAGCTCGAATTCGTGGGTGGGTACTTCCACCTTCGGGACAACGCGTCCTTCAAGACGGTCTCGTCATTGAGCAAGATGGACGTCGTTGGCGGCGATCTCGTGATTACCGGCAACGACGCGCTTCCCCAGGCCGAGGCCGAGGCGTTTGCTGGCGCCGTATCCGTAGGTGGGACGACCTACGTGGCCGACAACGGGGTTCCCTGACCGCTGTCAGGGACCGTTTCCGGTGATGACGACCTCGCCGCCGATGTTGGCGCCGAGGGCGTCGGCCAGGAGCTGGGCGTCGTCGGTGTCGAGGTCGGGGTTGTTGACGATGCGGAGGTCACCGCCGACCGCTGTGAGGCCCTGAAGGCCGTCGAGGTCCGAGAGTGAGGCGTTTTCCTCCAGCCAGAGGTGGCCGAAGACGAGGTCAACGCTCGAGAGCGCGTCGATGTGGGTCATGGCGTCGCAGTTGTCGACATGGAGGTCGCCTGCGACGGTTTCGAGCGAGCCCATGCCCTCGTAGGTGAAGAGCTCGGGGTTCGACTCCAGCAACAGGGAGCCAACAGACTCCAGGTCGTCGAAGCCCGCCAACGCGGAGAGGTCGGCGTTTTCCTTGATGGCCAGCGTTCCGCCTACGCTCGCAAGGTTGATGGGTCCCGTCCAGGCCTTGAGCGCATGATTTCCTGATACCGTGAGGTCGCCACCGACGGTGCCGAGGCGCGGGCCGATGGTGAGCACGTTCAGCCCGCCCAGATTCGTGATCGTAAGATCGCCGTCGATGGAGGCGCCCACGCCGGCGTCCGCGAAAAGGAGCAGAGCAAAGAGAGCCTCGTTGTCGGAGACGATGACGTCCCCGCCGATGGAATCGATGGCCGTCAACGCGTCGATCCCAAGGAGGTACGTGTTGTCCGTGATGATGACGTCGCCGAGGACGGTGGTCAGGCCCGCAAAAGGAGGGATGCCCCCGAGTCCGGATTCGGGCGAAATGCCCAAACCGTTGCGTTCGATGCGGAGGGTGCCGATGGACATGACGCTGCCAAGGCCCGGGAAGCCAAAGATGCGGGGATTGTCGGAAACGCGCAGCTCGGCCTCGTCGCCCGTGCCCAGCAGGCCGACCTCCGAGAGAAGAGGAAAGTCGTTGACGGTCTCGAGCAGCGCATTGCCTTCGACGGCGAGGGCGCCACCGACGGAGGCCAAGAAATAGAAATCGGACACCTTGAGAAGACTCGCGTTGTCCTGAATCCAGAGGTGACCGCCGACAGTCTCCAGCTTGTAGAAGCCCTGAAGGCTCTCGATGCCGTCGAGACGAGTGATTTCGATGTTGCCCGGGACGTGGGTCAGGGCGTCAAACATCGCGAGTTCGCCGGTCCGGGATGGCAGATCGGCCAGGACGACGTCCTGGGCCACGGACACGAGGGCTGTGCCACCGAGCAGCTCGGCGAGAGCAGGATTCCGCTCGATGCGAAGGCTCCCCCCCACGGACGCAATGCGGGCAAGGTCGACGCTGGCGACCGTGTCCAGATCCGACAATGTGAGGCTGCCTCCCACGCTTCCAAGTTCGCGAAGCCAGAGATTGGCGAGGCCGCCGCCGGACGCCGTGAAGTCGCCGCCGACGCTGGTCAGCTCGGGGAGTTCGACTTGGACCGTGGACGGCGAGAGCGACAGATCAACCGCCCCGCCGACCGTTTCCAGCGCGGGGAAATTCATCGTAGCTGCCGTGGCCGTGGGCGACGTGATGAGGTCGCCGCCTACGGTGTGAAGCCTTGGCGCGTCCAGCGGAGCCGAAGCGTCGAGGACCAGGTCGCCAGAGACGTCGCAGAGACACTCCAGCCCGACGGCCGTGTCGACCGTGAGGTCGCCATCGACGGCGTTGTACACGCCGCACAACGTCTGCGCGGAAAGCGTCGCTGGACCCGGCAGTGGGAGGCGAGGCTCACACGGATCGGCTTCGGTCGGAGGCGACTCCCCGATGGGCATCCCACAGCTGAGCCATGCGACGATGAGGTCCCGCGTGTCCGGGTCGAGACCGCCGCCGCCCGGAGGCATGGGTGCGTTGTCGTCCGTCACGCGTGTGAGGATGCGCTCACGCCACTGGACCACGTCCGCGTACGTGTCGAAGTCGACGCCCGTTGGGGCGCCGTAGCGAGGGTCCGGGGTGTCGAAGGTCGTGGTGGGCGGATCGGAGATGAGGTTCTCGGTATGGCACGGTAAACACCACGTCTGAAAGAACCCGTAGCCCCAGTTCTCCCACGTCAGCTCGGTGCTGCACGTCTGAGCTGGTGCGGTGTCTTCCGGGGGTTCCGCGTCGCCGCACGAGACGGCGAGAAGCAGGACGAGCGATTCACGCACGCAACCCTCGGTAGGGTGCGATGTCGGGTAGCCAGGCCTGCGGATCCACTTCGCACAGGTCGAGGATGCCGGCGACGAGATTGTAGTAGTGGATGATCTCGCCGTTTTCGTCCAACTCGCCGGTTTCGAGGTTGACGGGCATCGAGGTCATCGATTCGTTGGTTGCGCCCGTGGTCGTGTTGCCGCGGATTCCGCCTCCGAAGAACAGCGCACTCGTGTGGGCCCAATGGTCTTTGCCGCCCGACAAATTCAGCTTCGGCGTGCGCCCCATTTCCGAGATTACGGCAACGATCGTGTCCTCGAACAGGCCGCGGCGTACGAGCTCGTCGTACAGGGTGGTGAGGTGCGTGAACGCTTCGTCGTAGTTGTCGTGTTGGACCATGTTGATTTCGTGGGTGTCCCACTCGACGCGCGTGTCGAGGAAGGCGGACCAGCAAACGCCGCCCTCCAACATGTCCGCCGCAATGATGACCTGATCGGCGAAGTCGCTCTTCGCGCCGATCCGAAGGTCCTTCAGCAGGTCGGCACCCTGAGCGCGGAAGCGGCCAGCGCGGTCGATGCTTGCGAGGATGTCGTCGATGCGGGCGTGGTTGGGTCCGGCTGGGGCCTCGCCGCGGAGGGCGCGCAACGCCTCGGCGCGCGTCTGCAGGAAAGCGACGATGGCGTCGTCGTCCTCCTCCGCCACCTCGTGGATGGGGTAGGTGAAGCCGGCGTCGAGGGGCGCGTAAAACTGTGCGGTGGGGTCGACCGTCGCCTTCAGCTGATTCTGGAAACCGACGCGACCGGTCGTGGCGGCCAGGGACCCTGAAAAACTCCAACCCGACAGGTCGAGGCTGCCAAGTGGAAGGTTGCTTCCGTGGGCCGCGCCGACGATGACCGCCAAGTCGGGCCGCGTCATGTCGAAGGTGCCCGTGAGCATGCGGGCGCGACAAGGGTCATGGGCGATGCTGCCCGCGTCGATGCCGTTGACGACGTGGCAGCGCGTGTGGCGGGGCCCCTGGCCGGCGATGGCAGCTCCGTCCTGTTCCGGGACGCCTTCGAAGAACTCTCGAACGGCGCGGCGTTTGGACTCGTTGTGGGCGAACGTGATGCCGCCGAGCGTCACCACGTCTTCGGTCGTTCCGGCAAGACCGTTGATGTCGTCTTCCGGGCCGTCGATCGTGTCGTTGCCCCATTTCGGGTCGAGGCAGTAGGTGGGATCCCACCCGCCCTCGATGAGGACGACGATGAGGCGCTTGCCGCTGGTGGTCTGCGCAGTGGCCCGTGGCAGACCGGTCAGGCCTGCAAGGCCAACGGCGCTTCCGGCAAGGAGCTGGCGGCGGTTCATGGTCACCTCAGTACAGGAGCATGCGCGGATCCTGCAGCATGCCTGTGAGTGTGGTCTTCCAGGATTCCGTGGGGTCGCCGGTCCGGGCGAGAACCGCGGTGAAGAGCGCATAGGACGCGTCGACGGCGGGGCTGTCGGGCGGCACGTCTTCAACGTACAACCGCCAGTGCATGGCGGACAATTGGGCGCGGATGGAGGCTTCGTCGGCCGTGGTGGCCTCGACGAGGGTCAGCAGCTTGCGCTCGGCGGGGTCGAGGGCGAAGTCCTGGTCGACGACCCAGCCCGAGGCCTCGGCTGCAAGCTTGGCCAGCGCCAGGACCTTCGTTGGCGTGGTGCCGCGCGTGGGGTGCGTGACGGTGAAGCCGTCAACGCCTCCCATCAAGGATCGGAAGCCGTACAGGTCGCTTTGGGACAGGTTGACCGTATTCCAGCATAGGTTGACGCCCTCGTGGCATTTGGCGTCGTCGCCGTTGGCGACCCAGGTGAAGCCCGTGAGGTCCACGATGCTCCGATCGACTTGCTCGGGCCGGATCGGCAACAGGCCCGCGACGAAATCCGTGGATTCGGGATCCAGCCGGGTCACGCTGCGGAAGTGGTCGGAAAGGACCACGCTGCGGAAAAGCGTCTTGAGCGATTGCCCGGACGCCCTGAACTCCGCTTGGAGGTCGAGCGCGATGTCGAGCGGGACGTCTAGTCGCTCGACCTGATTGAGGTAGGCGAAAACGGTTCGGGCGGTGCAGAGGTCGAAGCGCGAATCCGCGACCAGGTGGATGCCAAGGTCGGTCATGTCTTCGACTGGCTTGCCATACCATGCTGGAGGCTTGAGCCCTTCGTCCTCCCAGCGCCCCTGTTCGGTAATGTCGTAAAATCGAAGCGGATAGCAGAAATGTTCAGGTTTGTAAACGCCGCGGGGAGGTTCGCCGTTGCTGTAGTCCCACGTGCACTCGGCAGCGTAGGCGGTTTCGACCGCGTTGCGCTTGAGTTGTTCTTTGTAGCCCCAGAAAACGGCCGCCAAAGGGTCCAAGGTGTCGTGGCAGGCCGGGCAGCCCATGGCGGGATCGGCGACGGCCGCGGCCACGAGGGCGGGATCGTTCAGATCGAGCGCTGGTTGCGCGATGTCGCGCGCGCCGATGTCCTCGCACAAAAAGGTCCGGCTGATGAAGTTGGCTCGTCCGCGGTGATAATTCGCCGCATTGGAAACCCATCGACGCCACACTTCGGAATCGCTGAGCAGACCGGACTGTGGACGTCCATCGGTCCAGTGCGATTCTTGCCAACCGCCAAGGTCGAAATCGTAGTCGAGGCCATAGATATCCGCGACAACGGCATCGGTGAGGGTGTAATCGGCCGTAAAGACGTTGGCGTAGGGTTCGTCGGCCATGACGATGCTGGAAATCAACTCCAGGGGCGCCTGGGTGGTCGACGTATAGACGTCGCCCTGGGTGTACCCTTTGTCGGCGAGGATTCCTTTGACCGGCAACTGGAAGGTCGTATCGGTCCGCAGGAGAAGCAATTCAGCGAACAGGTCCTGGACCGTGGCCTCGAACTCCGGCGTGGTCATCCAGGCGTCGACCGTGGCTGGCAGCGTGTTGGGGTCGGCCAAGTAAGCATCGAGCTCGGCGGCCGACGGCCGGATGCCGCGGAGGGCCATGGACACGCGGAGGAGGTACTCGGCGTCGCCCAGGAGGGCGACGGTTTGGCCGGCGGGTGGGTCCGGTGGTTGGGTGGACGACGCCGTGTCGTCGCCACCGCAGGCCGGTCCGAGCGCCAGCCCGAGCCAAGACGCGAGCATGGGTCCCTCCCGATGTCGCCATCGTAGCCGTGACCTGGGCCGCTGTCAAAGGGTCATATCCGCGGGATAAAGTGCCTAGCAAAGCTAGTAATTGGAGATTGCCAAGGCGGCGCTGCAGACCGGTCGAGCTTCGTTCGTCTCGCTCAGGCCCTTGCGAGTCTTGGGCGTCGTAAGGAAGCGGCCGCCCGGCTAAGGAGAGGGGGGAGGCGGTATGGTCAGCTGGATCGTCGTGGGGTTGGGAGCGGGGTGCGCGGCGCCTTCGCCGAACTTGGTGCTGACCGACGAGCACAACTACAGCTTCACGGGGTCTGTCGACTTCGGGCAGCTCGATCTGGCCGTGGGTGCGGACATCACGTTCTGCTACGACGCCCTGACGACCACGCTGCGTGGCAATCCGATGCCGGCGGCCCCCCAAGAACTGCTCTTCGCGAAGTTCAGCCTCGACCTCGACACACTGACGGAGAAGATCACGGACGGGACGCTCACGCAGTCCGACTCTCCCTACCAGACCCTCCTGGCGAATCCGGGCGCGTGCGGCGTGCTGAGCAGCACGATGTCGGTGTTGGACAACCCTCACGACCCGGTGGCGGAGCACTTGGACGACGGCGGCATCTGGCTCGCGACCGTTCGCGACATCACGCCCCGCGCCGACATCCTCATGTCCAAGGTCGTGACGTTCTCGGACGCGTCCACGGCGACGGAGGTCGCCTTCACGGACGACTGCAGCTCGGCCAATTTTACGGCGGACCTGCACAGCCCGTCGATGGTCGACGCGCCGAAGGGTGAGGACCAACCGATCACCTTCGATTGGTCGGGCCTGGAAAACGACGCGAATGGCAAAGCCTTCGACCCCCTCCTTCCCGCGGAACTCGTCGTTGGCAAACTGGGGGACCTGGAAGTCGCGGACGCCGAGGCGTCTTTCATGCGGCTCTACGAAGTCGCCGAGGAGCTCTACACGGTCGACGTCTACGGCGTGACGGCCTGGACGGACCTGTCCGCCCTGGTCGACGCGTCTGGCGCGGCCTTTGGTGGTTTCGACAAGGGCCTGTGGTTCATCGCAATCAACTGCACCGACGCGACGCAGTGCCTGAGCCCGACGCCGCTGTTCCTGACGCTCGTCGACGTCCGGTGAGCCCGCAGGACGCGGTCCACAGCGCGCGAAGGGCTGCCGCGCCCTGGGCTGCGTCGACATTCGAGGAGCGTGCGCAGCGCTGTCGTGCGTTGGCCGCGGCCTTGGTCGAGGATCGCCGGGCTGGTCTGGACGCGCTCCGGGCCGACGTGGGCCGGTCGGACGCCGACAGCCTTCTGACCGAACTTGCGACGTTGCCCGGGTACGTCGCCGGCGCGATCCAGGTGGCGAAGGCCGCCTTGGCGCCCGAGCGGGTGCCGCTTTCGATGTTGGACTTCCCCGGCAAGAAGGCCGTCATCGAGGCCGTGCCGCGCGGCGTTGTCGCGGCGATCACGCCGTGGAACTACCCCGTCCTGCAGATCGTCAAGCCCGTGATCCCGGCCCTGCTCGCGGGCAACAGCGTCGTGCTCAAACCGAGCCCGTATGCGCCCCATGCTGCTGCCTGGTTCTGGCGGGTTGCCGCGGGTGTGTTGGGCGAAGGCGTCATCGTTCGCGTCGAGGGCGGGGCCGAGGTGGGCGACGCCCTGATTGATCTCGTGGACGCCGTCGTATTCACCGGGTCCGTGGCGACGGGCCGGCGGGTGGCGATGCGGTGTGCCGAGCGCCTCATTCCCTGCAGCGTCGAACTTGGCGGCAAGGACGCCGCGATCGTCCTTGCCGACTGCGACTTGCCGCGCACTCTGGCGGGGATCGCATTCGCTGCCTTCCACAATGCCGGTCAGGACTGCGCGTCCATCGAGCGCGTCATCGTGGTGGACGCCGTGGCTGACGACCTCGTCAAGGGGCTTGCAGCCGCCGCAGGCAGGCTGCGGCTGGTCACCGACGGCGTCGGCGAAGTGCCGCCGATGCAAAACGATGCCGTTGCGGCCGTCGTGAGGCGCCATGTGACGGAAGCCATCGCCGATGGGGCGGTGCTTGTCGGCGGCAACGTGCCGACGGACAGACGCATTCCGGCCATCGTCTTGGACCGCTGCCGGCCCGGCATGGCCGTCGTGGACGAGGAGACCTTCGGTCCCGTGGTCGCCGTCATTCGGGTTCGGGACGCTGACGCGGCCGTCGAAATGGCCAATGCATCGCGCTTCGGGCTCAACGGGTCGGTGTGGACGAAGGACATCCCGGCTGGAGAGGCCCTTGCGCGGCGCCTCCACGTTGGCATCGCGCTCGTCAACAACCATGGGTTTCCCGGCGTCGTCCCTCAGATTCCCTGGACTGGCACCGGGGACACCGGGACAGGCGTAGCGGCAAGCCGTCACGCGTACGCGACGTTTGTCCGCCGCCGGACGATCGTCGTGGACCGGAATTCCGATCCCGACTTGTTCTGGTTTCCGGGCAACGCGGACCTCGACGACGTCGCGGAGCGGGTCGCGCGGTTGCAACTCGGCCACTACAGCGTGGTGTTCGGGCTGCTGATGGCGGTCCGGCGCCGCATCGCGGCGATTCGGAGCTGGGTGACGGGGCCCAACTAGCGGCCTGCTAGCGGCCCGCTAGGCGCCTAGGACTTGGCGGACGGCGTCGACGACCCGGTCGTGAAGGGGCCCATTCGTGGCGACAACGCCCGAGTTGCGCTCAAGGCCGCGGCCACACGAGAAGTCCAGGTCGGCGCCGCGCGTGTCGGTGACGCGTCCGCCCGCCTCCGTGATCACGATGGCGCCGGCGGCGTGGTCCCAGATTCGCTCGACGTAGTCCTTCCGCGTGGGCAGGCGCAGGTAGATGGACGCGTCGCCGCGCGCGACGGTCGCGTACTTTGCTTGGCTGTCCATGCGGATGGGTTCAGCGGTGATGCCGAGCCGTTCTGCGACAATCGCCGATTCCGATTGGCTCGTGTGACCGGATTCCACCGACTCGCAGAAGCGGTGGCTGGCGGGGTCGCTGCCGGCGTTCGTCCGGCACGTGAGGCGACCGGGGCCGTCCATTGGCAGCTCGAAGGCACCACCGCCACGGGTGGCCACGAAGATGGCGCCGTCTCCACCGGCTCGCGAGGGCAGGTTCGGGCAGCCAAGGACGCCGATTTGGACGACGCCGTCGACGATCAGGGCCAGGGCGACAGCGTACTGCTCCTGACGGAGGAAGCCCTTTGTGCCGTCGATCGGATCGAGGGTCCAGAAGGCGCCCTTGGGGCCACCGCTCGCCATGCCGCGATCGATGGCGTCGAGGATGCTGGCGGCGTCCATGTCCGGCAACACGCTGCGGACGGCGTCGACGACCTGGGCGGAAAGCGCGGCGTTGGCGGGGTCGCGCAGGGCTGCCGCGTCTTCTTCGCCAATGAGAGGGATGTGGGGCAGGGCGCGGGCCAGCAGGTCGGACACGATGGCCTGGGCCCCGAAGTCCGCGACCGTCACGGGGCTCTTGTCGCCCTTCGCGAGGGCCGAACCGGCAACAAGTCGCTTCTGGACGGCGGTACAGACACGGCTGGCCAGACGGACCGCGTCCACGGCGGTCGCAACTTCACGGTCCCAGGACATCGACGCCTCGCTACTCGAAAATGACGGTTTGTTCGATACTGTAGCCGGAGCCGGTCTTGTCCAGCACGTCGGCCGTCCATACGAATTCGCCCTCGGCCACGGTGCCTGGCGGGAAGAAGTCGAGGTTGGTCCAAGCGACGATGGGGCCGTGGGTGACCCCGTCTTGCAGCAGCGACATCGCGTTCATCGTCGGTACGCCGCTGTTCGTGTCGGCGTAGATGGTGTCGGACTGGGAGAGCTTGCCGAACATGTTGATCGGCAGGCGCTCATCGTTGGACAGAATCGTGATGCCGGCGCCGTCGGGGGAGCTACCCACACGGGCGACACCCTCTTTCGGCACGACCATGAGCCCAAAGAACACGCCCATGCCGTTGGTCATGTCGAGCGGGCTGTGTCGGTTCGTATTGGCGTAGCCGCAGGCCAAAACGCCATCGACCAGTTCGGTGTCGTAGGGGCCGCCGTGAGGGTCGCCAGGTGTGACGGCCCGCAGGTCGTGGCTGTACCGATGGTTCGGGGTTGGGAACGCGCAGGCGACTGAGGCGTCAGCCTCATTGTACTCGTCGAAGAGGTCGTAGTCGTCGAGGTCGTAGCCGACTTCGGCGTGAAACATCGCGAACTGGACGATGTCCCAATCGGCCTCGCCAACGGGCGTGACGATCGGCTTCACTGCGTCTGGCGGATCGTCGGGGGCCGTCGAGTCGCTGGTCTCCGTGTTGCCCGGGCCACACGCCAAGAGCGCCCGGGTTGCAAACGCGATCATGGTGCCTCCGGGCGCGCCCCTAACGCCAGGGGCGGGCCTGCGGGGCTCAGTACGCGGTGCCTGCTAGGGTACCCGAGGCGCCCCACGTGATGCGGAATTCCGCGCGGCGGTTTTGCGACCACGACGTCTCGCCCGATCCGGGGGTCAGGGGCATCTCTTCGCCATAGCTGACGGCCGCAAGGCGCGATCCTCCGACACCATTGCCGGCGAGCCACGAGGTGACGGCCCCGGCACGGCGCTGGCCCAACGCGAGGTTGTACTCGGTCGTGCCGCGCTCGTCGGCGTGGCCCTGGACCTCAACCTTGATTTCCGGCCACTTGGAGAGGATGGCGGCGTTTTCCGTCAGTGCCGTGCGGCTCGACGAGTCGAGGATGGCGCTGTCGGTTGCGAAGTAGACCCGCTTGAAGTTCTCGACGAGGCGGCTGACGTCCTCTTGCCTGGCGGCGTCGCGCGCGGCCTGATCCGCGGCCGACAAGGTAGGGTCGGAAAGGGCGTCGAAGAGGCTCGTGGAGGGCTCGGGCGCCTTTTTGTGGCAGGCGACGACGAAGGCGAGGGCGAGGACGAGGACGAGGCGCATAGGGGTCTCCGTGGACACCCCCTGCAGCGCAGGCGCGACGATCTTGACCCAAAAGCTCAAAAAAACTTCACGTCTCGGTGAGCGTCGTCAAGAGTCGATCGAGGACCGCTTGAGGTGCGCGCACCGTGTAGGAGATGCCGTCGTCGGTGAAGGCCTCCTCGATGACCGTCGCGGCGGCCCGAATTTGGCCAATCAGCGCCTGGCGGTGCCACGGTACGACGAAGGCCACTTCGGGCTGTTGCGATGCAAAATGGGCGACGAGCAGGTCGCGCAGGCGGGCCACGGCGTCGGGGTCGACGGCGGCGGTCGCCACGGAGCCGGGTTCCGATTCGAGGAGTGTGGCGATCTCCGCCGCCTCGAGGCGGTCGGTCTTGTTGAAGACGACGATCGACGGGACGTCGCCGGCCCCGATCTCGCCGAGCACTTCCCGCGTCACACGGAGTTGTTGGACGTGGGCGGGGTCGGCCGCGTCGACGACGTAAAGCAGCAGGCTGGCTTCCAGCGCGGCGTCGAGTGTGCTGCGGAAGGACGCGACGAGGTCGTGGGGCAGCTTCTGGATGAAGCCGACCGTGTCGGTGACGAGGACGGGGGGCGTTGCGGGCGGCCACAACGTGCGCACCGTGGTGTCGAGCGTGGCGAAGAGCTTGTCGGCGATCATCACGTCAGAGCCGGTCAGCGCGCGCATCAGGCTCGACTTGCCGGCGTTCGTGTACCCCACGAGGGCGACCGTTTGGGCGTCCCGACGACGCGCCCGGCGAGCGGAACGACCGTCCTCAATCTCCGACAGTTCGCGACGAAGGACGGCGATGCGATCGCGGACGCGTCGGCGATCGAGCTCCAACGCGGTTTCGCCCGCCCCTTTCGCGCCCACTCCGCCACGGACGCGGTCGCCACCGGATTCGCGGATGCGCGGCGACAAGTAGGCGAGGCGCGCGATCTCGACCTGCAGGCGGGCCTCTTTGCTCGAGGCATGCCGGTGGAAGATCTCAACGATGACGGCCGCCCGGTCCAGGACTTGGGCGCCCGTGGCCCCGGCGAGGTTTCTGACCTGCGAAGGCGTGAGTTCGTGATCGACGATGACGTGAGTCGCGCGAACTGGCTCTTCTGGCGGCGCCTCGCCTTCCTCCGCCTCGGGTACCTCGGGCGCCGCTTCGGCCTCGGCGGCTGCGGCCGCCTTTTCGGCTTCCCGACGCTGTTTGGGCGGACCTTTGGGGACGACGCCGCGCCCACCCGTCCATCGAGACAGCTCGCGGAGCTTGCCCGCTCCGAGCACGTTCATGTCGAGGTGGCCGCGCCGTTGGGTGACCTCGCCGACGACCTGGAGACCCAACGTCTTGCAAAGGCGGGCGAGCTCGGTGAGGCCGGCGCGGAAGGAGGCTTCATCGACCTGCGGCGTCATGACGCCGACGAGGACGGCCTTGGGGATAGGTTCTTCCATGTTCGCCGCCGGTGGGCGGGGGCGCTATCCTGATGCCAGGATGATGCGCCTTCTGGCGATGGTGCCGCTCGCCTGCGGCGAACGTGTGGTGTCGTTCGGGGAGGCACCGATTTCGGTCGCGTCCACCGGCACGCCCCCGACGAGCGAGCCGCCGACGCGCGTCGCGACCTCGGGTGTCATCGTGTGTGCCGACCCTGCGCAGCGCAGCATTCGGCCCTTCGAAATTCGGTCCCATACGACGATTCCTCCCGGCCCCGAGGCTTGGATCTGGGGCGGGGCGGCCCTTGTGGGGGACTTCGATGGCGACGGCGACCACGATGTCGGCGCGCCAGCTGAGGGCTTCATGGGCGCCTACCAGAACGTCGATGGCAGCGCCTTTCCCAACACGGAAGTGTTCCTTGGCCTCGACCTCACCTTCGGCAGCGCCGCGACCGTGGTCGACTACGACGGAGACGCCGATTTCGACATCCTCCTCGCCCGATTCGACCGGCCGACGGCCCTGTTGCGAAATGATGGCGTCGGGGTGTTCGTCGACGTCGCGGCCGAGGCGGGCATCGCCACGACGTGTCCGGCACAGACCACATCATGGGCCGACTACGATCGGGATGGGGACCTCGACCTCTTCATCGGGTGCACCGGTGCGGCACCGTACTACGCGAGCACGAACCTCGAACCGGGCCAGCCCAAGGCGCTCTACGCGAACCTTGGGGACGGCACCTTTCGCGATGACAGCGCCATGTTGCCCCAGGCGGCGCATGACGCGTACACCTACGCCGGCGGCTTTCACGACCTCGATCGGGACGGTTGGGCCGACCTGTTCCTTGTCAACGACTACGGCGCGCTCGGTGGCAACGTCGTCCTGGTCAATCGTGGCGGCGTGTTCGCCCAGTCGGTGGGCATGGGCCTCGATGTGGTCGTGGCTGGAACGGGCCTTGGCGCCGGAGACATCAACGAGGACGGCATTCCCGACTTCCTCGTTCCAGATTGGCGTGATCTGCGGCTGCTGATCAGCAAAGCTGGCGTTTGGGCTGACGGCTCCGAAGCCCGACATCTGACGGTCGACGCGGACCGGGACCAGACGACGGCCTGGGGAGCCGAGATGGTCGACCTGGACAACGATGGCGACCTCGATGCACTCGTCAACTACGGGTTCACGTCCATTCTCGACCCCGACCCGCGCAACACGACGGAGCAGCCCGACGCCGCCTACGTCCAACAGGCCGACGGCAGCTTCATCGATCTCGCTCCGTCGTGGGGAATTGCGGACTTGGGGACCAATCGCGGGCTTGTGGCGGCCGAGCTCAACGGCGACGGCTTCCCCGACGTGATCAAGCGCGACTTGGATGGGCCCGATGTCTTGTACCTGTCGGCGTGCGACGCGTCGGGTTGGCTACGCATCCGGCTGCATGCGCCCGGTCTCAATCGCCATGCCGTCGGGGCCGTCGTGACGGTGAGTGTGGGCGACCGTAGGTGGACGCGTGACATTTTGGCGGGCGGGACCTCGTATGCGAGTGCCGGCCCTCCGGAAGCGCACCTGGGGCTCGGCGACATCGACCAAGTCGACGTGATCGAGGTGCGTTGGCCCGATGGCGCGGTCACCACAACCCGCGACGTCCTGTCTCGGCAGGTCGTCGACATCACCCGGGAGTGAGGATCAGAAGGCGTAAGCCGCGCGCATGAACGCGAAGCTGCCGCCCGCAGCCGGATCGCCGAATTTGGTCTCTGGCGCGCCGAGCTGCACCAGGGCGCCTCCGGCCAACGAAAGTCCGTCGCCCAAGTCATAGGACAGCTCTGGGTAGAGCACGAAGGACAGGGCCTCATCCGAGAAAGCGCCGAGGCGGGTCTCTGTCCGCTGGTCGGTGGCGGGATTCACGGTCGAGCTCCGAAGGCCGGTCAAGTCTGTGATCGTGAAGAGGCGCAGCAGCCCGCGCTGCGACCGGAAACGGACATCGACGCCGACGACGGCGAGGTCGGACTGCCGAACGCGCAACGTCTCGTCGATACATTTGGAGCCGTCGCTCGTCAGCGCACAGACCCCCAGGGCGGCATCTTTGGCCACCGACGAATTGCGGACGGCGAAGCCGGTTTGCAGCAAGTTGTCACCGGCGCCAAGCTCGTCGAATGTGCCGTGAACCCACTGGGCGTTGACGTAGACGTGGCGCCCGAGCGTCGCGTCGAGCCCTACGACCCACTTGGGGTACGGCGTGTCGGCGAGTACGGTCGGGGTGTCCCCGCCCGGGTAGGCGTACTCCCCAGCGGGGCTGTCGACGCCGAGCAGCGCGATGTCGTCGTTCGTGATCGTGCTGTGCACCCGTTCTGGCACCACGACCGCCGCTTCGATGCGCCAACCGAGCGGCGGGGCCTTTCCAGGAAGCGGCAATTCACCGGCGCCATTGACGCCGTAGACCGTGATCTCGGGGAAGGTGAGGGTGACGTCGCTGGAGAGCAGGCCGTCGACGCAACGGTCGGCGTCTTCCGGGTCGCAGAAGGGGCCGGTGAGCTGGGTCGTGTGGGTGTGAGCGGCGACCGGCGTGTCGGCGTGGCCTCGGTACCAGGAAACGCCGAGGTCCTGGGAGCCGATGACGGTGCCGAGCCGCAAGGCGACGGCCATGTTCTCGAGTTCAGCGGGAGGCGGTTCAGCGGTGGCCGTCGAGACGACGGTCGGGAAGCCAAGATCTTCGGCGAAGGCCTTTTCGGCGGCGATTCGCCAACGGAGCTCCTCCTCGTTGAACGGCAAACGGTCCACCTCGGACAGACCGAGGGGTGCGCTTGCGGGCACGCGGGCTGGCAGGAAGACGGGCACGAGGACGGCCGTGAACGTCGTCATGCCGCGCGTCATGTCGGTCCGGATCATCGCGTTGCCGGCTTGATCGCCAAAACGCAGGGGATCCTCGACGTCGTTGGGGTTGATCGTGTTCGTGGGGTTGAACTGATCGCCGACGCCGAACTGGACGACCTGTTGTCCGATGCGCAGGTCGTGGCCGCGCCAGAGCAGGTCGCGGGCCTCGACGTAGAGCGCGTCCACTTCGATGCGGACGGGCGATGTGGCCGACGCGTCGGACAGGTCGGGCAGGCTGACGGCGGTAGGCGTCTGGCCAAGCAGCATGAGTTCGACGTCTGCAACACCTCGCCACTTGCCGGCCGAGGCGTCGGTGCGGGTCCCAAGAGAGGTGCGATTCCAAGGAATGCCGGTGTGAGTCGCCAATTGGGGCACCCACGGGTCGACTTCCTCGGGTTCAGACAGCGCAAACCGGAGGTCGGACGCGACCTTGCCGCCGAAGTCGACCTCCTGGGCAAAGGACGGGGCCGCGAGCCAGAGAACAGTCATCAAAGGCCCATCTGCAGCGTGCGGACGGTGAAAACATCGTCGGCGAGTCCGGTGTCGGCGGCCCAGGTCGCCCGGTGCAATTCGGTCCAGGCGCCCGGCCGGGTCAGGTCCTCCATACGCATGACGCCGGGGAGGCAGACGGCCGCTTGGCAAGCGTAGTCTGACCGCGTCTCCACCTTGATGGTCTTGCCTTCGGCGGTTTGGTACGCGATGCGGGTCGGCAGGTGGTTGGACTTGGCCACCGTCATTTCGATCTGCGGGTAAGGCGCGTGGGCGTCGGGCTTGGCGTCGAGTTGCACGACCCAGGCCTCGCCCGTCTCCGTCATGGACGCAGCGGTGTAGGCGTCGCCGAACCGCGAGGCATTCATGTCCGCGTGGCTGTACGAAGTGCCCATGAAGCCCTGTTCGGTGACGTGGGAGGCGATGCGCCGAACCTTGCCGTAGGAGGGCAGCCAAACCCACATCTGGTCCCGCGCGAGTACGAGTACGCGAGTGCCCTTGAGGTCAGCGGGCGCATCGAAGGACGTCAAGGACTTCGGGCCCTTGACGCGCACCTGGAAGCCAAGGGCCCGTGGGGCTTTCCCTCCGGGCGCCATGTCGGCGACGGTCCATTGAATCGTCAGGTCCTTCGCCCGATTCATGGCCGCGTCCGTCTCTGTGAGTACGGTTGGTGCGTCGTCGGCCAAGGCAAAGGTGGCCATCCACAAGGCGCTCGACATCGGACCTCCTGGCGTGTCGTCACACGGACCCGTGGAAGCGTCATCTCTTCCATGGCAGGCTGCTGCAAAACCCCGTCCTGTTGCGGCCCCGGCGTGCAAGGGAGCGTTCAGGCCCTGGTGGTGCTGGCTGCCAACCGATGCCACCCGAAGGGGACGATGGCAAGGGTCGCCAGGGCTGCCGTGAACATGGCGCCGGTGGTGAGCCAGCCGATGTTGAACAGGGGTGGGGCGTCGCCTAAGGTCAGGACGGCAAAGCCCGCGGCGACCATCGAGGCATTGACCCAGATGCCGGGTGCGGCGTCGGCCACGCCTGCGAAGACGTCGCCGCCGCGGTCGTCGATGGCCCGCGCGAGGTGGATGCCGAAGTCGACGCCGGCGCCGATGACGATCGAGCCGAGCATGGAGGTGCCAACGTCGAGGTGGGTTCCGGCGAGGCCCATGCCGCCGTAAATCACCACCAGAGCGACCGCCGTTGGCGTCGTTGCAATGAACGCCCGCAGTACGCTTCGGAAGAAGAGGACCTCGAGGATGAAGACGAGCAGCAGGCTGGAGGCCAAGCTGCTGATCATGTTGGCTGTGACGCTGCGGGCGAGGCCTCGGTACAGCACCGGCGTTCCGGTCACGCGTACGTCGAGGACCGTGGTCCCCCGTGGATCGGGAGTGAGAACGGGGTCAGCGGCCTCGAGCCAGAGCCCCGCGACGATGTCGCGTTGGGTGGCATCTCCACCGGTGGCCGCCAACAGCGCATCGGCCGCGACCTCCGCGTCGTAGCGAAGGCGGAGGCCGGGAAGGGTCGAGTCGATGGCCATCGCGACTTCATCGGGTGCGCCGTAAGGCTCGATGGCGGGCCCCCAAACGGTCTGCGGCACCTCGGCGACGACAAGGTCGGCCAGGGCGGCAGCGACGTCGGCTGGCAACGGAACGAAACACTCGGGGCCGGAAAGGTAGGCCGCCAGCGCGGCCGAGAGTACGGCGACGCTCGCGGTGGGGGGCTCGTCGAATACCTGGCGGACGGCGGTTGCGTTGCCGAGCCGGTGGGCGATGGCGTCGACGGCCAAGGCCCGTGAGCGTTCGGGGTCGCGGGTGACGCGGTACGCACCTGCAAGGGGTCGGGCGACGGTTTCGGCGTGGGCCACGGCGGCGTCAAGGCCGTCGGGGTCGTTCGTCGCCAGTCGGACGTGCATGAGGGAGGACGTGCGGTCCTTGGTGACGAGAGCGTCGACCGCCCGGCGGCCTGCCACGAACCCGTACAGCAGGCCGAGTTGTTCGCGCGACTCCGGAACCCGCCGAACGTCCGCGAAGGCCTGATTGAGGAGGGGAACGACGTCGACGATGGAGTCGGTGCGCGTGGCGTAGGGAACGGCAGACAGCGCGTCCTGCAGCCGTCGAATCTCGCGGAGTACGGCGGGTTCTCCCGCATCGCCGGTCACTTCCACCTGTAGCACCTGGCTCCCGCCAAAGGCCGTCTCGAGGAATTGCACGGCGCGAGCCGGTTCGCTGCCCGGGGCGAGGAATGCGCGCACGTCGACGCGCGCGTCGACGAGGGTCGTGCCGTAGGCGCCGACGGCGAGCACGACGGCCAGCGTGGCGACGACGAGGCGCGGCGACCCGATCGTCGCCTTGGCGAGGCGCTCGGTGGGTCCTCCGCGGCCGCCTGGGGGCGGTGCCCCGTCGAGGCCAAATCGACTCAGAAGGGCCGGGACGAGGGTCAGGGCCAAGACCAGCGTCACGCCGATGCCAAGCGCCGTGGTGAGGCCGAAGACGCGCATGGGCGCGATGTCCATCGTCGCGAGACTCGCGAGGCCGGCGACGGTGGTGAGGCCCGACGCGAGCACGGTGGCGCCGGATTCGCGCAGCGCGCGGGCCACAGCGTCAGATGTGCTCAGGCCGTCGCGGCGCGCGGACGTGGCGCGCGACAGGAGGTGGACGCTGTAAGCCGTGCCGAGCGCGAACAAGATGACCGGCATGGCGGAAAGGACGAGCGTGAACGGGGTCCCCGTGGCGCCGAGCGCCGCGAATGTCGCGAGGACGCCGATGCTTGTCGTGCCAAGCGCCAATGCGGTGGCCCAGAGCGATCGGAACGACGCGATGCCAATGGCCAGGATGACGGCGACCGCGATCGGGCTGAGGATCGCCAGGTCGCGTTCGGTCGTCTCGTAGATGTGCCGCGCGATGGCCGGGCTCCCTCCGAGGTGCCAGGAGCCGCCTTCGAAGTGCTTGGCGGTGGCCGCCGCAATGCCGCCGGCGACGGTGCGTGGGTCCGAGCCCACGGCGTGGAATGCGAGCAGCAGGGCGCTCTTGCCGTCGGCGGACACCAGGTTGCCCGCGACCTGGGGCCGGCTGCGGATGCGCTCCCAGCGGGCTTCGCGCGTCATTCCGTCGTCGGGCTGAATGAGGCGGTCGGAGACGATTCCGCCAGACGGGTCTTGGCGGAAATCATCGACATTTGCGAGCGAGAGGGTCGCGTCCAGCCCCTCGAGCTCGTCGAGGTCGGTGGCGAGAGCGCCGAGCTTGCGAAGAAAGGCGGGGTCGAGGGCGTCGGCCGTCTCGAATCCCACGAACGTGATGTCGAGCCCACCGAAGCGGTCGGACACCTCCCGGAAGCCGATGATCTCGGGACTGTCTGCGGGCAGAAAGGCGAGCAGGTCGTCGTCGCGCTCGACGCGGGCGGCGAGTGGCGCCATCCCGAGGACGGCGAGGACGGTCAGGGCGAGGAGGATGGTCGCGGTGACGGGTCGTTGAACCCAAGCGACCCAGCGATCCGTCATGCGGCCCCCGAAGTGGTCGGGTTATCCTAGGGCGGGACGGCAGCGGATCTGCCGGGGGGCGCATGGGTCGCACGCCGTTCGACGAGCCGCCATTGCGAACGCCGCCCCCTGTGCGCCGCGTCAATTTTCCGAGCCGGACCCCCAAGGACCCAGCCGCCCACGACGGTGACGAGGGCTTCGACCTGCTCGGCGAGGATGGGGCGGACCCGAATACGGTCCCCTATGCCGACGTGGTTTCGACCGAAGAAAGCGAACTGTTCTCGGTCAGTGAGTTCCTCGACGACGAGACGACGTCGGCCACGCCTGCAATTCCGGGACGCGAGCTCACCCCCGAACGTCGGGTCTCTGAGACGCCGCCGCTGCCCCCGCTTCGCGCCGTGTCGCCCCCAGCGCCCGCCGAAGTCGCGCCGCCGGCGCGTCGCCCGGCCCCTGTTCCCGTGCTTGCCACGCCGCCGCTTGCGTTGCCGAAGGACGACCCGGACGAGCCGGAGGTCGAAGAGCAGGACGGCGTCGTCGCCCTGCGCGGAACGGCGCCCCTCGTTTGCCAACTCACGCTGCTCATCGCGCAGGAGGCGGTGCCGTGCGAATCGGGCGCCATCCTGCTGGAGGCCGACAGCCGATTGCTCTTCGTGGCGGGTAGCGGCCCCCATGGCAGCCAGTGGGTGGGCCGCGTCACGGGAACCGCGGTCGGCGTCGCCGGCTTCACGTTCCAAAGTGGACGTCCGCTGGCCTCGAATGACGTCCGGCAGTTGCCCTGGCACGCCGGCGAAGGCACCGATGGCCAACCGGAGATCCGCGGCATGGCGGCCGTTCCGATTCGGGGCGGTGGGCGCGTGCGGGGCGTGCTCCAGCTGATCAATCGCGGCAACGGTCAATCGGCCTTCGACCAAGTGGACGTCGAAACGCTTGCGAGCATCGCGTCGGTGTTGGGCGAACAACTGCGCTGGCAGAGCCTGGCGTCGGAGCTTGCACCGGTCGTGGCGGCGGCCCTACGGCGCGCGGGCGGCTGACGCCACGCGGTCGGCGACCGTCCCGCCGATGGCGTGGGCAAGGGCCATTGCCGTCAGCATCGGGTTGACGCCGGGGCTCTCTGGGAACAGGCCGGTGTCGACGACGTAGAGGTCCTCGGTGCCGTAGACGGCGCCGTGTTTGTCCGTCGCTGCCGTCGCGGGATCCGCGCCCATCGGCGTGGCCCCGAAGACGTGATTCGACGCCGTTGGCAGGTCGGTCGCGGTCACCCTGGCAGCGCGGATGCGCTCGGGCGCGTCGTCCGCCGACAACACGGCGGGCAAACCCCGCATGCCGGGCAGCACTTCGCGGGCGCCGGCCGCGCGGAACATCTCGGCGAGGAGCGCGTTGGTCTCCTGAAGCAACTTGACGTCGCGGGCGCCGAAGTTCCAGGTCAGGTCGAGTCGCGGACCCACTTCGCGGACGGCCCCGACGCTGTCGTCACCCGACACCCAGCCGTCCCAGACAGCGATCTGAGGCCACCGGGCCATCCACTCTTGGAAGGCCAAGCCTTCGACGGGGAATCGAATCGAGAACACGGCGGGGTCGGCCCAGAGGGACTCGAGCTTGATGCCCCGGTCAAGGAACTCGGTCGTGTGGGCGCCCTGGGTCGCCCCCTGCCAGGGCAGGATCTCGCTGTCGAAGCGGCCGAGCAGGTAGGTCGATGGGTGGAAGCGAAGGTTGTCGCCGATGCCAGGCTTGCGGAGCCCCGATCGCCGCATGAGCGCAGGCGTTGCGATGGTGCCAGCGGCGAGCACGGTCGCCTTTGCGGTGACGCGGAGCGCGTGGGCAGACTCACCGGCCTCGTTGATGAGGTGACCCTCGACGCCGCGGGCGCGGCCGCGCGAGAGGAGGAGGCGGTCGACGACCGCGCCAGTGACGACGCGGGCGCCAAGTGCCATCGCCTCGGGGATGCTCCGTCGGTCCATGGAGAGCTTGGCGCCGACGCGGCAACCAAGGATGCAGTTGGCGCTGCCTTGGCAACCCTCCTCGTTGCGTTGGATGACTTCCGCTGCCCAGCCGAGCCGCTTTGCAGCCTCGAGAAACAACTCGTTTCGGCGACCCATGACGTCCGGAGCGACGGGTTTGACGCCCATGAGGCGCTCAACGGCGTCGAAGTCGGCATCCAGTTCGCCGCTGGTGAAGTCGATCCCGTGGGCGTCGCGCCACCTCGCAAGAGCCCCGGTCGTCGGCCGCATGCAGATCGCGGAGTTGTAGACAGAGCCGCCGCCGAGGCATCGGGCTTGCAGCGTCGGCAGGAGGACGTTTCCGCGGGTCACGCGGACGCCGCCGTCCCAGAACGACGACGCGAGGGTGCGCCCCACGTCGGGTTGGAAGGTGCGAACCCACGGACCGGCTTCGAGGAGGACGACGTCGACACCGGCGCTGGCCAGGCGCCACGCCGCGATGGCGCCAGCAGGCCCCGACCCGACCACGACGACGTCGCAATGCAGGCGCAGGTCCGCGACGTGGTCTTTGGGCTCGCGCAGGCGTGGACCTTCGCCCACGGGCGCTGGAGGACGACCAAGGAGATCGGGATTGCGGAGGGGTGGGAGCGTCAGGTGTCACCGAGCCATGGAATGCCACACCTTGCCCGGACCTCGGGGTCAGAAGCATAGGCCATCATGAGCACGGTGCGGAGTCCTTCGAAAAGCATGCGCTGGGTGTAGGTCGGCGCCTTGGCCCAGGCTGTGAGGTAGGCGGCGACGTCCTTCGGCCGCGCCTCGGTCAGGCGAGCGGTCGGCCGGCCGGCCCAGGGGCCGAAGCCGCGGTCCATAGCGTGCAGCAAAGCGCGGAACTGGAGGCGGCTGGCGGTCGGGAGGCGGGCCGCGTAGTCGTCGACGTAGACCGAGACGCGGTCGGCCGCACCGGAGACGCCAAGCGCGCCCGCCGGTGGGTAAAGCCACGTCGCGATGGTGCTCGCGACGGCGCGTTCGGTGTCTCCGAGGCCTGGCGGCATGGGGGGCCCGCCTAACGCGGGCCGGACCCCGCGCTCCCCGCCGGTTAGGCCCGTGCGACGGCCGGAGGCGCTTCGCACGCACCCTACCTTTACACGGACCGCGCGACGGCCATCGACAAGTTGGTGCGGTTGGGCCTCGACTACGACGAGCGCCTGGACCTCGTGGTGGACGTTCCCCGGCTCGGACGCGTCGAGCGATACTTCGCGATTCTCGGCAACGTGTTCGACGCCAGGCGCCGCGCGACGGACCTGTCGCTCGTCGGGCCGTTGCTGGATCTGCTGGACGACCCGGACAATGCGCGCGTCCGTGAACGTTTGCACTGCGGAGACCTGCGGTACACGCCAGGAAACAAGCACATTCTCTTGCAGCTTGGCGCCGCGGTCGAACAGGCGGGCGTGCACCTGCCCTGGGCCTTCAAGCCCATGAACTTCGACCTTGCTGCCCAGGTGGCCAAGGTGAACCGGAAAGCGAACTTTCCGTTCCGCGTCTTCTACAGCCAGAACGTCGCGTTCTCGGACCTGATGGAGGCCGTGCCTGGACGTGTGTTCTCGCTGCCCATCCACGAGGACCCACGCGGGACCTGGGATCAGACGATCTACGAACACCTGCTCGACGAAGACGTCGGGCTGCTGCTCGAAGCCAACGTGATCAGCGACGGCACGGCGCCATAGCGTCCGGTCGGGTCAGAGGCCGGGGACGGCGTCTCGAATTTCCTGCGGCCGCTCGCGCAGGAAGTCCTTGAAGCACTCGTTTTGGTCGTAGAAGTCCTGAATCGTGTAGGAGCGCTTGGTGTCGGCTTGGACGTAGGGGTCCAACCTGGCCACGGCTTCGTCGATCCAGGTCTCGTACGGCAGGGTCTCGACGAGGTCGCTGATGGCCAGCATCTTGTCGGCGTAGTCCGCCTGGCACTCCAGATCGTCGTAGCAGGACTGGTTGAGGATGCCGAGCGTGTAGGTGGAGATGTCGGTTGCGTAGGTGTGGCAGCTCGGCGGGTCTCCGGGGGTGCGCGGCCCGGCCCAGCCAAAGGACAGGTCAGTCGACCAAGGGATGAAGCTGAATTGGTCGAGCGTCGGCTCGTGGTACAGCCGGAAGTTGTTGTTGTTCCACGAGTAGCCGTCCCAGTGGGAGATCCAGGCTTCCATCGCGATGTGGCCGACGAAGTGGTCCCAATTCATCGCGTCGTGGATGGCGGTGTTCCAGGCGTCGCCCTCTTCTGTGGCTGCGTCGCACAACTCGCCAAGCGCCGCGTGCGTGCCCTCGTCGTCGATGTCGACCTCGAGGCAATCGCACCAGTCCAGGTCACAGCCGGCCCCTTCGTAGAGGTTGCCGTTGTCGTCGTCAAAGTGCTCGTCGAGCATCTGGCCGTCGACGTTTTCGACGAGGCTGTACAAGCCGTACAGCTCGCCGTTCACGGTGAGCTCGCCGTGGCTCACCCGCGGCGCTGGGAGGCCGAATTCGCGCCAAATCCGGTAGGACAGGTACTCGGCAGTGAAACTGCCGTCCCATGTCAGATTATGGAGGTTGAACTTCTTCAAGCCGTCGTAGCGTTGCAGCTCGTCGAAGAAATCGACTTTGATCTTGAACGACGGTTTGTCGTTGATCCCCTGAAAGGACGACTGACCCGTGAGCTTGATTCCGACCTCGATCACGTCCAGCTCGGGCGTGGTCAAGTAGGCGCCGACGTAGTCCCCACCCCCCCACAGGTCGCCTTCCAATTCGTTCCAGGACGCGTCGGGGATCTCGAGCGCGAAGACGTGGACGGTCTCGGAGAACAGGAACTCGCCGTCGTCATCGTCATCGTCATCACCATCGCCGTCATCGGTCGTGCCGGTCGGAGGTGTGCCAGTGGTCGTGTCGGTGGTGGGGTTTGGCAGAGGGCCCGTTTCCGTGGTCCAGCCGTCGGGCGTGGGTCCACCGCCCGTCGCGTCGGGTTGGGTGCACGCGAGCCAAGCGTGGATCAGCATCGTTTCAGCGCCTCCGCGCCCAGTCTACACCGTTTGGGTGCCGTGAAGGGGGTGGCCTTGGGTGCGCGGTCGTCGGTCAGGGGAGGAGGGCGACCTCGGACACGCAGAGGTCGTTGAAGTCGGTTCCCGCGCGGACGCCCGTGAACGTGATGCGAACGGAATCGGTCGTCCGGACCGGGAATGGCACGGTCTGCGGCAGGAACAGGGCCTTGAGCGTCACGTCTTGGCTGCTGCCGTCGCTGAATTTCAGTGTGGCGCCGGTGGCCGCGTTGCCGCGTTTGTGCAGGTCTGCAGAACTGCCCATTCCGTTGAGGATCTGCAGCTTGCTGACAGGCAATTTGTTGGCGAAGCGGAGTTCGATCCACTCGCCGGTACCGTCGCTGGTCTTGTTGCCTTCGCACCAGAACGTGTCTTTGAGACCGTCAGCCGCGGTGGTGGGCGCGTACGAGGTGCCGTCGTCGCCAGAGAAGGTCGTCGACGCGGTGACGCCAGTGATGGTGGCGCCTTTGTCAGGGCTGTCGTCAAAGACCTGAATCTCGGAGATGCCGGTGTCGTGGAAAACTGAGCCGTTGTAGATCTGCTTGATCTTCACCGTGACCGAAGACGTCTTCTTTGGGGCCGCGAAGGTCTTGACCTGCGGGGACATCGCATCTTCTAAGGTCCACAGCTCGGTGGACCCGTCGGAGTACTTCAACTCGACTTCCTTCGGGCGATTCGCTTTGCCCCAGCTGTCGTAGTTCTCCCATTGGCCTGGGTAAACGACGATGCGGGTCAGCGACTTCTCGGCGCCGAAATCGAGCGTGACGGATTCGCCTTGGCCCGACCCGGCGGCGCCTTCGAACCAGGCGGATGCGACCTTGCCGTCTTTGATGCCGGAGGCTGGGTAGGTAGCGTCGCCTTCGGCGTAGTAGCTGCTGGCGGTGACGGAGGCCGGCTCGACCTTGGCGGCGTGGGCAAGGGAGGCGAGCAGGGCGATCGCGACGAACATGGGCATCCTCGGACGACGCCCGGCTAACCCCCGACCGCCGGGGTCCATCCCGGCAGCGCGGTCAAAATTGCACGCGTCGCATCACGAAGCGAGGCAACATGCGGATGATCATCATGACGAAGCGCCAGGGCCAGGGCGTGTAGAGCACGGGCGTACCGGCCGTCAGGGCTCGAAGGACGTCCTTGGCGACGCCTTCGGGTTGGCCTGCGAACGGCGGCGGTTTGAGCCCAGCGGTCATGCCCGTATGGACGAAGCCGGGCTTGACCGTGATGACGCGCAGGCCTTCCGCGCGGTGCCTGTGATCGAGGCTCTCCAGGTAGTGGCTGAGGCCGGCCTTGGACGAGCCGTACAGCGCGATCGGCTTGCGGCCGCGGTCGCCGGCGACGGAGCTGAAGCAACACAGCGTGCCGCCTCCGCGGGCGAGGAGTCGCCTGCGGACGTGTTCACAGAAGATGACGAGGTGGGCGTAGTTCACGATGAGCATGCGCCGCGTGAATTCGAGGTCGGCCTCCAGCGCGTCTTGAGCCTTGAACATGCCAGCGGTGACGACGACAGTATCGAACGAACCCAGCGCTGCGTCTGCCGAGTCGAGCGCGGGTTCGAACGTCGACGGCTGCTCGAGGTCCAGTTCGGCCGTGCCAACGGGGCGTTGGCTGCGCGCGGACAAGTCTTCTGCAGAGCGAGTGAGCTCTTGCGGGGGCAATCCGAGGAGAAACACGTCGTGGCCATTCTCCACGAGCGTGCGCGCAAGGGCCCGACCCATTCCCGTGGTTCCACCGAGGAGGACGACTTTCATGTCAGGTCGCCAGCGCCAAGGCGACCGCGTAGGCCGTTTCCTCTTCGTCCGGGAAGCCCTCGGGTCCCTTTTTGGCCACGAGCCTGTCGCCCACGCGCACTTCGAAAATGCCATTCCGACCCTTGATCAGGGTCGGCGTGACACCGGTTCGCAACTCGATCGCGGCCGCCGCCCGGGCGGCCCTTGGGAGGTAGTTTCAAACGACGCAGTACGCGATGGTGACCACGGCAGACCTCAGGGAAGGAACAACATCTGGCAGTCTTCGAGGACCTCGTCTGGGTGCGTGCCGACCGAGACGTCCTCCACGTACTCCAAGAGGAGCGAGCCGTCGGCCCCGATCAGCTTGGTGATGCGGCTGGGTGCGTTGTCATCGTAGTCGTCGGACGCACCGTAGTGGACGGCGAGGATGCGGTCGACGTCGGACCACAGTTCGAACAGGAACTCCTGGTCTATGGCCCATTCCTCGGTGTCCTCGGGCTCGTCAAAGCTGACGCCAACGATGGCCACGCCAAGCGCGTCGAAGTCTTCCTGGAGGTCGCGGTACCCGCAACCCTCGATGGTTCAACCCGTGGTGCCGGCCTTCGGGTAAAACCACATCACCGTGGGGTGGCCGAGCAGGTCTTCGCGCGACCGCAGCGTCTCGTCGCGGTTCTGGACCGAGAAGTCGGGTGCGTCGACAGGGCTTGGCGGGACCGTGCCGTAGAGCTCGTCCGGGTCCACGGGCGCCGGCGAGCTCGTCGTGTCCGTCGGTGGCCAAGAACCCGGGGGGGTGGTGCCCGGTCCGGACCCACTGGGCATGGTGGGTGCCGTGCCTTGCGGGTCCGTCGGGCTGTCCGACGTGCACGCGATGAGGGCGATCACAGCGATGGTCATGGCGCCTCGGCGGAGTTTACTCCTGTTAGCGGGCTGGCTCAGCTTCGGCGATGGCGGCGACGGAGGCCGGCCAGGAGCACGAGGCTCGAAAGCGCCCAAGGTCGTGGGGCGCCTGAGTTGTCGCAGTTGCAGCCTCCCTCCTCCTCGATGGGTTCGAACTGGAGAGGGTCGGTGCAGGGCGTGTCACGGCCGTCGCAGTCCTGGTCGATGGCGTCGCCGCACGTGTCTGTGGCGCCTGGGAACGCGTCGGCGTCGCCGTCGTCGCAGTCTCCTTCGCATGTGGCGAGGCCGTCGCCGTCGGCGTCGGCTTCTTCGATGCCGGGAAAGCCGTCGCAGTCGTCATCGAGGCCATTGCAGCCTTCGTCGGCGCCAGGGAAGACGGAGTCGTTGGCGTCGTTGCAATCGGTGGGCGGGCAGGCGCCATCGGCGTCGGCGTCGGTGTCGCCGGGCATGGGACAGGCGTCGCAGCCGTCGGCCAGGCCGTCGGCGTCGCCGTCGGCAAGGTCGTCAAAACCGGGGCAGACGTCGTCGCTGTCGCAACTGCCGTCGCCGTCGGAGTCGTCGAGCGCGTCGGCCGGGCACGGGTCGCAGGCGTCCGGGACGGTGTCGAGGTCCAGGTCGGCGCCGTCATCCTCGCCGGGGCAAAGGTCGTTTGCGTTGCAGGATCCGTCGCCGTCGACGTCGTCGTTCGGCGCCGCATCGACGGGACACGGGTCGCAGGCGTCGGGGGCGCCGTCGCCGTCGCCGTCCAGCGTGTCGTTTTCGCCCGGGCAGGCGTCGTCGGCGTCACAGACGCCATCGAGGTCGTCGTCGTCGGGCGGCGCGTCGGTGGGGCAGGTGTCGCAGCCGCTTGGGACGCCGTCGCCGTCGGGGTCGTCGTGGTCGTCCTCACCCGGGCAGAGATCGTCGGCGTCACACGAGCCGTCGCCGTCGGCGTCAGACGGTGCCGGGTCGTCGGGGCACGCATCGCACTCGTCGGGGAGGCCGTCGATATCCACGTCGTCGGAGTCGGGATGGCCGGGGCAGGCATCGTCGCCGTCGCACACGCCGTCGTGGTCGTCGTCCGACGGCTCGGGGTCCTTGGGGCAGGCGTCGCAACCGTCGATCAGGTGGTCCCCGTCGGTATCGAGGCGGTCGTCATGGCCAGGACACAGGTCGTCCTCGTTGCATACGCTGTCGATGTCGTCGTCGGTGCAGATGAATCGGGCGAGGCTGAGCGGATCGCCCTGGTCGTCGTCGGTGCGCATGCGGATGACGTCGACGCTGACGCCGTCGGGGACGCCTGCGTCGGACAGGTCGATGAGGGCGCCATAGACGGCACCTTCGAACGGGCCCGTGTAGTTGACGTAGAGCAGGTAGGTCGCGCCGACGTCGACGAAGTCGGTCGCGGGTACGGTGGCGCCCGCCACATGAGCGTCGTGATCGGTCGTGATCGTGTAGTCTGGGCGATCGCCGATGTAGAACGCTTCGAAGATCGCGAGGTCATGACCGGGCCCGTTCTCGACGGCGCCGGCGTACGTGAAGTCGACTTCTGTGAACTGGGAGGCGTTGCCGTAGCCCTGGTTCCAGACGGGGCTGCTCAGCAGACCGTCGGCCGGGTCGATGGCAATGTTGACGCTGTTCATCCACTGGTCTTCCAGTAGGGGCGTCAGAAAGGTGGCGCTCACAGGCGTCTCGATGATCCACACGCCGACGTTCTCTGCGGCGCGGGCCGACGTGAGGGACAACGCAATGAGGAGGTTTGTCATGCTCGCATGCTACCCGAGTTTTGGCCCCGATCGGTGAAAAGACAGGAGAATGTCGGCGTGTCAGCGTCATGTCAACGCGATCGCTGCGCAACCTGAAGGGCGGTGATAGCGCCGGCGGGGAGGCGCCCATGCGCGCATTTCGACCCGCCGTGTGGCTCCTCGCCGCCGGGTGTGTGGGCGGTCTGACGCCCCTGAATCTCGACGGTGGCACCGACCTGCCAGACACGTCTACGGATGGTGGTGGGGGCGGCGGCGGTGGCGGCGGCGGGACGGACACGACGGACGACACGACCCCGGGTGGCGGCGGTGGTGGTGGTGGGGGCGGTGGCGGTGGCGGTGGCACGACGCCTGGGGACTGCGACTACCCGGACGTCGACGTCATGGAATCGGGGCCTGTCGCGGGCGTGATCCAGCCATCGTATATTTCTGTGGACCTGTTCGGCTTGGTCTATGGGGAGGACGTGTACGACCTCAACAGCCCGTTCGTAGAAGCCGACAGCGGCGACGGCGACATTCCGGCCCACGTCGTTTTCACGTTCTACGATGCGTCGGTGGCGGCCATTTGCATCATCTTCTACGATGCGGTGCTGGACGACGTTTCGGCAGCGACCTGGGACGCGGCGGGTGAGGGCGGCGAAGTCTACCAGGCTTGGCGCTTGGAGCTGGCCGCCGGGACGGGGGATGCGGGGCTGTGTGGGACCGTAAATGCGGCCGCCTGGGGTGGCAGCGCCGACCTGCGCGACTGGATCGAGGAGCGGATCTGGGGCATTGGTGTCGGTGAGTTGGCGGCACTCGAAGCTGACATTCGCACGGCCGTGACGATGGGTGGAGACGATTGGGCGACCGAATGGGAACCCTACGTGATGGGGTCCTACCTGTCGGCGGGGAGCCTGGTCTACGAAGTGGGCTACGCGTTTACGCACGCCCAGGAATGCGGGGTGATCGAGGAGGACGCGAGCGGCTTCTTCACACCGCTTCCCGGCGCCTCGGGAGGCCCGGTGGCCGGCTTTGTCATCACGACGAGCTTCCTGGTGCTGGATCCCCGACAGTTCTGACGGCGGTCGCCCGATCTCCGGCGGCGTGCGGAACACGGGTGATGTTCGAGGCCGGCGTCGTCGTCGCCTGCCGATTCGCTTCCTGCGTGTGCGGGCGGTACCGCCGCGGACGCAGCGCTGGACGGGGTTCATCCTCGCCGTCCTCGTCGCAGTCCATGCGGCGCAGCTGGGGCTCGGCGACGGCGATTCGGTCGCGATTCTGACGAGGCTTGGCGCGCTGCGGCCCGATCGCGTCGTGGACGAAGGCGAAGTGTGGCGGGTGGCGACGGGGCCTTGGCTCCATGGGGGTCTTCTCCACCTCGGCCTCAACGGGGTGGCGCTCGTGCAACTCGGCGGCCTCGTCGAGCGAATTCACGGCCCTCGGCGCATGTGGATGGCCTACGTGGCCTGCGGCCTGGTCGGTGGGTTGGGCACGATGACCTTTTTCTATGGGCAGGCGGTCACGGGTGTCGGCGCCTCCGGCGCCATCCTTGGCTTGGCCGGACTCGTCCTCGGCAACACCTGGTATGGTGAGCGAGGGCTGCAACAACGGTTGCGGCGGAACTTGGGCGAGACGCTGACGATGTCCGTCCTCGTGACATTCGCCCTCGGCGCGCTCACCCAGGCGGCGTGGCCCGTTGTCGACAACGGGGCCCATCTGTTCGGTTTTGGCGCTGGCCTCGCCTTGGCTACCGTTTGGCGCGGGCCGTCCAAGAGACCGCAGAGCCTCACGGGTGTGTGGGCGGCGGCAGCTGTTCCGATGATTGCGGCCCTGATGGCGGCGCGCGACGGCGGTGTGGCCCTGACGACGCTCGACCGCGACCTTGGTGCCTGGCAGGCCGAGCGCGCACGAGAGCAAGGCGGCTGGCTTGGCGCCATGTCGGGCATGGCAGCCGTCGATCGGCTCGTCGCCGCGGGCCAGCGGGCAGACGCCGAGGTGCTTGTTCACGAGCTGGCGGAGAAGGTGGAGGACCCGCTCGAGGTGAGCGTGTTGGCATCCGCCCTCATCGCGTCCCACGGCGACGACGCACCGGGCTTGTTGCGGGTCGCGGAGCGTTGGGTGGCCCTGAGTCCAGACGATGCCGTCGCCCACAATCTGCTTGCGTGGCGATTGCTGATGGGGCCCGACCGGAGCCAGGACCCACGCGCCGTGGCGTTGGTGAAGCGCGCCCTGTCGCTACTCCCGCTGGACGCCGACCCCGGCCTGCGTGGCACGATGCTCGACACCTACGGGCTTGGCTTGGCGAGAACCGGCCGACAAGCGGACGCCGTCGCCGCCTTGCGAGAGGCGCTTGATCTCGTTCGCGCGGCTGGGCTCGACGAAGAGGCCGAGGTTGCCGAACGCTACGAAGCCGTGCTCGCCGGGGACATCCCGTAGGGGCTCAGAGGTCGACGACGACGTGGCCGGCGCGGGCGTACTCGGGGTGCAATCGCGTCGTGGATTCGATCCGCAGGACTCCCCGGGGGCAGACGTGGGCACACATGCCGCAGCCCACACACGATGCACGCGTGAACGTCGCGTCGGCCATCGCGTACGCGCGCACGTCGATGCCCATTTCGCAGGCCGTCGAGCAGTTGCCGCACGCGATGCAAAGGCCTGGCTGTACGGCGACCCGAAAGCGGCCAGCGCGCTGGGCGAGGCCAAGGACCGCGGCCATGGGGCAGAAGTACCGGCACCAAGTGCGGGGTCCAAGGAGCGGGTAGAGGCCGGTCCCGATGACGCCGCTGAGCAGGCTTCCGACGGCGAAGCCGTACCAGCTTCGGGCCGATTCTCCGGTCGCGCCGGCGGCCCCGCCTTGGAGTTGGCCAACCCAAACGAGCGCCGTCACGAGGAGCGCGATCAGCAGGGTGGCATGGACTGCGACCTGCTCGAAGCGCCAAGCCGTCGGCGATCGACTCGAGAGGTGCCGCCAAGGGTCGCCAAACGTGTTCGCCAAGCCGCCGCAGCCGCAGATCCAGGAGCAGTACCAACGTTTGCCCCAGATGAGGGCGGCGAAGGGCGCCAGGATGAAGCTCCCGCCGATCGACCAGACGGCGAGCCCCATCGGCATCTCGGCGAGGCTGTGGGGGAACAGGGCGTCGAGTTTCAGGGGCCAGAAGTAGCTGAGGTAGGCTTCGGGTTGGTCGACGAGCGGCAGGACGAACGGAATCGTGAAGCCGAAGATGGCCTGGACACCGACGTTCACGGCGATGCGGATTCGCTGGTAGCGGCTGTTGCCGTGGCGGCGAAGTGCACCGATGGCGCCAAAGCCCATGGCCAACGTGTAGAGCGCTCCGTAGAGGAACCACTTGTGGCGCAGGCCCAACGCGGTCGCGACCGGGTCCAGCCAGTTCGTCCAGTACAGGACGCAGTAGCTGCCGATCAGCAGTGCGGAGAGTGCCCACGCCGATGCGCCGCGCTGTCGCCATCCGGCGCGATCGTCGCGCAGACCGATCGTTCCCTGTTGGTTCACGGGCGCATTCCAGCGTTGGAGGTGGGCCGGTAGGGGGTGACGAATTCCGTGTCGAAGGCCGCCGTCGGCAGCGCGTCGAGCACCCTACCCAGCGTCCAGCCCTCCTGGATCATGTGTGCCATCGCTGCCACATGCCAACGCCGTCCGAGCGACGTGAAGCCGACGATGCGACCGTTGCGCAACGCGATGCGGAGGGTGGAGTGTACGGGGCCGCGCTCTTCATCGAACCACGTGGCGTCGCCGTCCATTTCGCCTGCCGTCAGGTAGTCCATGTCGGCGAGGCGAGCGGCATTCGTCGGAACACCGCGCTCCCAGCGTGCAAGGCCGCCGGCAGCGCAGACGCCCGCGACGCGTCCGGTGTCGCGGGCGGCGTACCAAAGGGGCCACGGCCGGTGGCCGGATGGGCTGGGCAAAGCGGCGGCGTCGCCGGCGGCCCAGACGCCCGGCGCGGCAGACATGGTGGCGTCGACGACGATGCCCCCGTGGGCGAAGTTCAAGCCCGAGTCGGCGAGCCAGCGCGTGTGGGGTTCGACGCCGACCGCGACGACCGCGAAATCGCACGCGATGTCTCCGCCGTCGGTGCGGACCTGCTCGACGCGGCCGTCCCCAGCGAAGCCCTCGACGTGGACACGGGTGTGCACGTCGACGCCGTCGTGGCGGAGTCGCTCTACGACGACCTCCGATTCGCGTGTCGAAAGTGCAATGGGCCAGAAGGCGTCGTCGCGGAGCAGGAAGGTGGGCTTGAGGCCCGCGGCGACGAGGACTTCTACGGCCTCGATGCCGACGAGCCCGCCGCCGATGACGACGGGATGAGAGGGCCGATGGCCCTGCCGGGCTGGGCGGGCGCGGTAGGGGGAATCGCTGGCGCCTGGGATGGGTGCATCCGCGATGCCGTGGCCGTGGACCTCTGCTTCGAACCAGACGAGGTCCTGCCAGCTGACGAAGTGGCCGATGCCCGCCAGGTCGATGCCCGACCAGGCCGGACGCCGCGGCCGCGAGCCGCACGCGAGGACGAGCGCATCGTAGGCGATGGGGTCGCCGTCCAAGCGCAAGACGCGCCGGTTGGCGACATCGACGCCCGTCAGGGCCGCCCGCGTCGCCGGGGCGTCCCCAAAGGGAAACAGGTCGGCCGGTGCCATTTGTCCGCACGCCGCGTACATGAGGCCCGGCCGCGAAAAGGGGCGGTCCGACTCTTCGGACAGGACCGTGATTCGGGCGTTGGGATCGACCCGGCGCGCCTCGCGGGCGGCTTCCGAGCCCGCGATACCGTTGCCGACGATGACGACGTGTTTCGTCACCAGGTCACCGGCGTTTCCCCTTGTTTGAGGTGGTAGCGCCAACCGGCGCCAAGGGTGTGGACCTCGGTGGATGCCGTCGCGTCTGGCCAGAAGACGCTGACGTCGGCGCTGCACTCGGCGCCGAGCCCAAAGGTGAGGACCAAGTCGTCCTGGGCGCCCCATTGCCCATGGGCCCCCGAGACGGACTGCATTTGGGTCGTGCTTTCAGTGGTGACGACGACCCTTGCGCCGATGGCGGACCGATTCGAACCACCTGTTCCTTCGAGGCGCACCTTCAGCGCGTTCGCCGTGTCTCCGAGCAGGTTCTCGAAGAGGCGAATGTCGCCGGTTTCGTAGCAGTCCTCGTAGCAACGCGCCGTCGAGTGCCCGAGCACGAGGTCGAGGTCGCCGTCGCGGTCGAAGTCGGCGACGGCGGAGCCGTGGCTGCGCACGTGGTCCACGCCATCTTGAATGTCGACGGCGGCGAACTGCCGCGGCGCGATTTGGCGGTACAGGAGCGCCCGGTTGCCAGGGTAGTCGGTGCCGCCGATGAGGACGTCCGTCCAGCCGTCGAGGTCGAAGTCGAACAGGGCTCCGGTGATGTCGCCGTCATCCCAGCCCACAGGGTCTTCGTGGGTGCGGACGAGGCCGGTGACCTCATTGCCAGGGCGCTCGAAACGGGGCGCGTCGCCAGCCATTCCGAAGAGCAGCTCGCTGGGGTCTGCTGAGCCTCCAACGTCCCAATGGACGATCTCGCTCGTCAACAGGTCGGGCCGGCCGTCGTTGTCGACGTCGCGGCACATCGTCGCGCCACTGTTTCCGCCGAGGCGGAAGGCCTCCCTGTCGGTGTCGTGGTCCCACCGGAAGACGTCATCTTGGGTGGCACACGACAGGGTGGTCGGCGCGGGAACACCGGAGCAGTCTTCGTCGTCGGGATTGAGGGTGCAGTGGCACCTGGCGGACTCGTTGTCCGTCCAGTCCGTGCGTTCGTCAAACGCGTAGCCGCTCGCGACCGAGATGTTGGCGAGGCTGCCGGCGCCGTCGTTGTGCCACAGGTGGTTGGGCGCGCGCCCGTAGGACGACACGAGCAATTCGGGGCCATTCGCGAGGTCGAGATCGCAGGCGGCGACGGCCCAGGCGACGGGATGGGCGAGCCCCGCGTTGATTGCGGCGGTGTCCGTCCACGCCATGGTCTCGAGGCCCGCTTTCTCGGTATGGTCCTTGAAGGTGCCTTTGCCGGTGTTGTGCAGCAGCTGTGCGCTGCGGTACGAAGAACCGACGGGGTACTGTCCGGTGAAGATGTCCACGAAGCCGTCCCGGTCGACGTCGGCGAAGGTCGCCCCGTACGGCTGGTCGTCGGGGTCGCTGCCGAGATCGCCGCCGGCCTTGCCGAGCGCAAACGTGCCGTCCCCCTGGTTCAGGACGAGGTCGCTCGTTTCGGTCTCGGTGGAACCCGCGTCGGGCAGGCCCGTGTAAATGTCGAGGTCGCCGTCGTTGTCGACGTCGGCGAAGGCCCAAACCGGACCGGGGCGACCAAGATCCGCGTTGCCGTCTCTTCGCGTGAGCACGCCAGACGTGTGCGTGACGTCCTCGAAGGCCCCCCGGCCGGTGTTCCGCATCAGCCAAACCTGGCGCGTCCCGGCGGGGTCGTCGGCCGCGGTTCCGGCACGTACGGCGAGGTCCGTCCACCCGTCGCCGTCGAAATCCACGGCGGAGATTCGGACGCCGGCGGGGTGAATGTCGGTGAGCCCCCACGCCGCCGTTCGTTCGCGGAAGACACGCGTCCCGGGAGCCCACGATGTGCCAGCGCGGCACACGGGGGCGGGGAGAGCATGGGTGGGGGGTGCTGCGACGCGGCACGCGAGCCAGAGGACGAGCATGGTTGCCGTTAGCCGGCTTCGATGCGCCGGCCCAAGGTCGGCGCACCAAGGCAGCGCCCCAGCGGGCGGCTAGAGGCTGCGAACGTAAGCTTCGAGCGCGTCCATTTGGGCGTCGGTCAGCATCGAGGTGTCCCCCATCACGCCGCTGCGCGACAGTTCGAGCACGTCCCGCAAGGTCTTGGCCGAGCCATCGTGCAGGTACGGCGCCGTAGCGCGCACGCCGATGAGTGTGGGCGTCTGCATGGCTTCGCTGGAGAACAGGGCGTGCGAGAGGTTGTCCGTAGCGATCTCGCCGCCGTGGCAACTCGCGCAGGCGACGTCTGCCCGTTCGAACAAGTCTTTGCCCTCGAGGATGAGCGCGTCGGTGCTACCGCGGTCGGGGTTGTCAATGTGCCGCGTGGCGTCGACGTAGGCGCCGATGTCGTTGGCGTCTGGCGTGACCAAGCCCTCGCCGCCCATGCGGCCTTTCGAGGTGATCTGAGCCTCGTGAGCGACGGATTGGACGCCCTCCGACCATGTGACGGGGGCCGTGAGGCCAACTTCGCCAGCGAGCGACGGCGTCTGGCGGGGCCCAGATTCGAGCGGCCAGGTGAGGCCGTCGTTGCGGCCGTCGAAGTGGCAGGTGCTGCAGGAGATGCCCGATCCGCTACCGGCCATGTCTTCGTCCACCGCAGACGTGAACAAGCGTCGGCCGTTTTGGACGGAAAGGGGCAGGACCGAATCCGCGACGACCCGAACCGTTCCGTTGTCGGAGACGAACTGCTCCTCGACGTCGTTCTTGTGGTCTTGGGTTTCGATGGACCGGAGCTTGCGGTCGAGCCAGCCGTGAACGTACGCCACGTGGGTTTCGGTAAACGAGACTGACTTGGGACCACCTTCGACCTTGAATGCCGCCGTGGGCCGGGTGACGAAGCCGCCGGCGTGCAAGCGGGTGGTCCGGTCCGGCTGGCCCTCATGCTCGGAGTCTTCGGTGAAGGCGAGGGTCGCCTCAGTGTCGAATGACCGCTCATCCGAGCCGGTGTCCCCGTGTTTGTCCTCTTCGCGCCCCTGATCTTCGCCGATGGGCAGGACGACGACCGCGTCGGACGCCTCCATCGTGACGTACCAAAGGTCGCCCTCCGGCGAGGCGGTCAACGACGTCGGGTAGGACCTGACGATGTCGCCTTCGTTGGAAATGGCCCCGGCAAAGACCGGCTCGCCGTCCCCCTTGGGGCGACCGGATCCGTCGAGCGGGATCTGAACGACCGCCGGATTCGTCCGCGACACGACCAGCGTTCCCGACGAGCCGTAGCCGGATCCTGGGATGATCTCGTCACCGTTGCTGGGGTCGGCGACCGACGTCGTGTTGTCCACGTACAACGTGGGGATGCCAAGCTCGCTGCCATCGGGCGTGATCGATGGGTCGCCGGTGACCCGAACGACGAGGTCGAAGGGGATCGGTGAAGCGTTGGGATCGGGCGGCAGCCGGGTGGTCACGGGCAGGGCGATGTCTTCGACGGCGCCGGATCGGAGGTCGATCCGCTGAATGCCCCGCTCGTAGGGAGACGCGACAAAGAGGGAACGCTCACTCGGGTGCAGGGCGAGCCACTGAGGCTGGTGAAGGACGTCGAAGCGGCGCGTTTCTGTCCATGTTGCCGCATCGATCTCAACGACCTGGTCTTGCATGGACACGGCGACCCAGACGGTCTTTCCGTCTTCGCTGGCGACGACGCCGACGGGCTCGGCGCCGACGTTCATGCGTGCGACCTCCGCATTTCCGGGCGCGGCCTGGGGATCGAGGACGACCAACTGGCGATTCAAGCGGTCGGTCACCACGAGGAGGTGGTCGACCCGCGCGATGCGCGTGGGTTCACCGCCGACGTCGAGGGTCGTGGTCGCGCCGCCCCCGCCGGGAATCGCCGTGACGGTGCCTTCGTCGACGTTCACGTTGTACACGACGTCGCCGTTTCGCGACGTTGCGGTGGTTCGGCTGCCCGTGGCCACCCGCTCGTCGTGCAGGCCTCCCCCACAGGCGACGAGCAAGCTCGCCGCGATCGTTGCCCGCATGATGTCTCTCCACCGCGCCCAGGTAGATTGTGTCCCGACTTTGGCGGATGTCAACCGGCGGCCGTTCTTTCAAGACCTTTCTTCGTGTCTGAGGACCCTTGAACGGTCCTGAAGCTTGGTCTAGGGTTGGTGACGATGGGTCTCTTGATCGGCAAAGACGCGGAGCGCGTGGCCCTGTTGGCCGACCATGTGGTCGGCCGGAGTCGGCGCTGTGATCTGACGATTTCGGACGACCCCTGGGTTTCTGGCGAACATGCCCGCGTACGCTGGCATGCCAACCGCTGGGTCGTTCGCGACCTCGGAAGTCGCAACGGCACGTTCGTCAACGGCGCGAAAATCGAACCGGGCCGCGAGGTCGATCTCGACGGGGGCGACGTCATCGAGTTCGGCCAGCGCGGCCGCAAATGGACACTGTCGGACGCCTCTCCGCCGGTGTCCTTCGCGCGGAACCTCGAAACCGGCGAGATCGCGGACATCATGGCGCTACCGCCGGAGGGCGATCCCGAGATCGTGCTGTTCTGCCGTCTCGACGGGCGGTGGTGGTTGGATCGATTCCGCATCGACGGAACGGAGGTCCCGGTCACGCACGGGGACATCCTTCGAACGACGGCCGGAGAATGGGAGATCCACATCGTCCGCCTCACGAGGCTCACGGCCGATGTCGTCGAACAGCCGCTTTCGCTACGCGACGTGACGATGGCCTTCCGAGTCTCGCGAGACGAGGACACCGTCGCCATCGTGCTCGAGGGGCCCAGCCGTCTGGACTTGGGCGTCTACTCCCATCACCACCTGCTTTTGGCGCTCGCGCGGGCTCACGAGGCCGATCATGCGCTGAGCGCGGACGAGCGCGGCTGGCGGACCTGGCGCGAACTCAGCAAGGAACTGACGGGCTGGAACCAAAACTCCGTCAACGTCTCGATGTACCGGGCGCGCCGGCAGCTCGCGTCGCTTGGCGTGCGAGATGCCGGCATCCTTGTCGATCGGCGCCGCGCCAACTGCCAGATGCGGCTCGCGGTCGCCTACACCATCGAGCGCTCTACCCGTCCCGGCGACCCCCCAGCAGGCCGGAGCGGTACAGGTAGTACATGAGCGTGAGCGCGCTGCTGATGGCGGCGGCGACGTAGGTCAGCGCGGCCGCGTTGAGCACCTTACGGGCGCCGTCGAGCTCGCGGGCGTTGACGAGGCGGCCGGACTCGATTGCGGCCAGCGCGCGGGCGCTGGCGTCGAATTCGACGGGCAAGGTCACGACCTGGAACACGACGAGGATGGCGAACATCGCGATGCCTGCGAGCAAGGCGAGTTGGCCGAGCGCCGCCTGGCCGAACGACGCTAGCAAGAACCCGATCATGATGGCCGGCATTGCGAGGTTGGACGTGATGCCAAGCACCGGGACCAGGTTCGACCGGAGTTGGAGCCAGGCGTAGCCCTGGGCGTGCTGAATCGCGTGGCCGACCTCGTGGGCAGCGACGCCCGCCGCCGACACGGAGCGGCCATGGTACACGTCGGGGCTCAGCCTCAGCGTCTTGGAGGTCGGGTCGTAGTGGTCGGAAAGGAAGCCATCGACCGGCTCGACGCGGACGTCTCGGATCTGGTGTACGCCGAGGATGCGGTTCGCGATTTCGGCGCCCGACATTCCGTTGCTCAGCGCGACTTCACCGTAGGCGGCGAAGGTGGACTTCACCTTGTACTGGGCCCACATCGCGAGCAGCATGCCCGGCGCGGCGAAGACCAAGTAGAGCGGGTCGAAGAAAAACACGGTGCCTCCGATGGCTAAGATGGTCGCGGTTGGCCGGCCGTCAAGGGGCGTCCAGGTGGGCGCCTTCGGAGTCGCCCATCGGTACGTCGCCGTTGGGGAACCAGCGGCCCCAGCCGTCCGTCACGCGGCGGGCGGTCTCGGGGTCGGTATGCAGCTCGGCCGGGTAGGTCGGCTTCATGCGGGCGTCGATGACGATGGTGCCCGAGCGGACGACCTGGTTCCGCACGATGCGTTCCTTGGCCGCGACGATGTCCGCGGCGGGCTCGAAGCGGGTGAACACCGTCCATAGAAAGCGCGTCGTTGAACTCGCGGTCCGTTGTGCATCGTCGACGAGGACGACGAGCGGAAACGGCGAACCGGCAGCGGCCATTGTGCGCGCCCACGTTGGGTCGGCCTCGTAGGATTTGCCGTCGACAACGAGGCAACCACGGCAGAAGACGGCGGCGTGGGCCACGCCGGGCCCTGGGTCAGCCGGAACGTCGCCCGGCAATGTGCGGATGGGGGGTCCGAGCCCCAGCCAAAGGCCACGGCTGCCTTCGTGGAGCTTGGGTCCGGTGTAGTCGAGCGAGTCGAGGCTCATGTTGCCGATGACGTGCACGTCGGTCTCGGGCTGAAAGCGCGCAAGGATGTGCTCGAGGACGGCGCGGCCGTCGGTCAGGTCCATCGGCTGGTCGACGACCAAGAGGAACTTCGTGAGCGCGAGTTGCCCCTCGGAAAGCACGCGAAGGGCCGCGCTCATCGCTTCGCGGCGGAATCGTTCCTCGACGACCGCGGCGGCGAGGGCGTGGTAGCCGGTCTCGCCGTACGACCAGAGGTCACGCACGTTGGGCATGACCAACGGGAAGAGGGGGCTGAGGAGGCGTTGGAGGTAGTCGCCGATGAAGGCGTCCTCCTGCCGGGGCTTGCCTACGACCGTGGCCGGCCAGATCGCGTCGCGCCGGTGGAACACGGTGTCGACGCGGAACACCGGGTAGTCGTGGCGAAGGCTGTAGTAGCCGTAGTGGTCGCCGAAGGGACCTTCGGGTGCCATTTCCGTCGGGGAGACCGTTCCGACCATCGCGAACTCGCATCCGGACACGAGCGGATGGGGCGAGGACGGGTGGCTGACACGGTCGAGGCGCGAGCCCTGCAGGAGGCTGGCGAGGAGGAGCTCAGGTACGTTTTCGGGCAGCGGCGCGATGGCGCTGACGATGAGGGCGGGGGGGCCGCCCACAAAGAGCGTGACAGGCAACGGCTGGCCGCGCAGCTTCGCGACGTGGTGGTGGTAGCCGCCGCCCTTTCCGATCTGCCAATGCATGCCGGTCGTCGTCGGACTGTGACGCTGGACTCGGTACATGCCGAGGTTGTGACGGCCGTCGTCGGGGTGCTCCGTGTAGACGAGCGGGAGGGTGACGAAGGCCCCGCCGTCCTCGGGCCAGCTCTTGATCATGGGTAGACGGTCGAGGCGGGCCGGCTGTTCGACGACCTCCGTGACGGGGCCCCATGAGCGGGTCGTCATCCCGATGTCGAGCGCGGAACGGAGAAACTTCCTGGCGCCCCAGAGGCGCGACAGAGTGGGTGGAACCAGTGTGTGAGTCGCGGCGACGGCGTCGCGGACGAACTGCTCTGGCCGTGGGCCAAAGGCCATGTCGACGCGGCGGCGGGTGCCGAAGAGGTTGGTGACGACCGGGATGTCGTGACCGCGCACGCGATTGAAGCGGAGCGCGGGGCCTCCGGCCGCGATGACGCGCCGGTGGATCTCGGCGAGTTCGAGGTCGGGGTCGACCTCTTCCTCGACGGTCACGATTTCGCGCTCGCGTTCGAGTTGGGTGAGGAAGGAGCGTAGGTCGACGTGGCTCATGCGTGCCGGGGGACCTCGGAGGTGGGCGGGTCGCTGAGCGCGGCGGCAGGGCTGGTCCGCGAGAGGAAGGAGGTCATCCGCTCGCCGTCGAGGACTTCGTACTCGATGAGCGCCACGGACATCTCTTCGAGCAAGGTCCGGTTGCGCACGAGGATTTCGAACGCACGGCCGTAGGTGAGGTCGACGATCTCGCGAACCTCGCGCTCGATCTGGGTGGCGACGGGGTCGGGTGGGCCTTGGCGCAGGTCGAAGGGCCCCGTGCTCGCCTCGCCGACGTAGGACAGCGGCCCCATCTTTCGCGACATTCCGAATTCGGTCACCATGCGGCGGGCAAGGTCGGTGGCGCGCCGGATGTCGTCCTGGGCGCCCGTCGTCACATCGCCGAACACGATTTCTTCGGCGACGCGGCCGCCGTAGAGCGTCGTCAGGCGGTCGAGGAGGGCCGCCTTCGACACGAGGTGACGGTCCTCCGTCGGAAGCAGGACGGTGTACCCGAGGGCCGCGACGCCGCGCGGGATGATGCTGATCTTCTTCACGGGGTCCGCGGCGGGGCACGCGGCGGCGCAGATGGCGTGGCCGACCTCGTGGAAGGCCACCGTCCGCTTCTCGGTCGGGCTCAAGCGGCGGGACTTCTTTTCGAGGCCGGCGACGACGCGCTCGATGGCCTCTTCGACATCGGCGCGGGTGACGGCCTCCCGGTCTCGGCGCGCGGCGAGGAGCGCAGCCTCGTTCAGCACGTTGGCGAGGTCGGCGCCGGCGAAGCCGGGCGTCATCTTCGCGAGTTCGGCGAGGTCGACGTCGGGGCCCAACTTCAGCTTGCGGGCGTGGACGCCAAGAATCGCTTGGCGGCCGGCGACATCGGGGCGGTCGACGAGGACCTGTCGGTCGAAGCGGCCGGGGCGCATGAGCGCACTGTCGAGCGTCTCCGGGCGGTTCGTGGCCGCCATGACGATGATCCCCATTCGGTTGTCGAAGCCGTCCATTTCGACGAGCAGCTGGTTGAGCGTCTGTTCGCGCTCGTCGTTGGCACCCGGACCGGAGCTTCGGGCCTTGCCGACGGCGTCGAGGTCGTCGACGAAGATGATGCAGGGTGCGTGTTCCGTGGCCGTCTTGAACAGGTCGCGGGCCGATCGCCCATCCCCTTGATAGCCGAAATACCAAACAACCGCTGCCGCTTCTGCCCGAGTTACAGGGCGCTTGGGTTGGAGGAGGCGCGTGAAACCAAAGGCACGACGAATATTGGAGC